>Ga0308407_1000008_pt1 | contig 249511 bp, 236 predicted proteins | sample HotsprSampleMSe2_FD_203476 | JGI IMG/M metagenome (GOLD analysis project Ga0308407, IMG submission 203476) | Hot spring phototrophic mat microbial communities from Mushroom Spring, Yellowstone National Park, Wyoming, United States - 20060911_MSe2 ...
AGTAGTCATGAGGATCATACCCCATCGAATACCCACCACCCTGAGCCTTGGACACAGGAGGGAACCAGATACGATTGATACCATACTTGGTACCATTCCCCACCATGTAGCGAAGCTCATAGGCTTTACTCTTCATGGTATCGTACCAATTACCACCAGCTGGGACATCCCAGTAGAACCCCTGCATCATCACACCAGCGAAGAGAGGAGCCCCAATAAAAAGGCTTACCACCATCAGAAACCAGAGTTTTTTCATACTCAACCTCCTTTAGGTTTTCTCTAAAAATATAGCAAAATGTATGCCAAACCTTCCCATTTTTACCAAAACAAAAAGTTACATACTTATCTTTCATTTCATAAACAAATTACATCGTTAAACACAAACTTTTATGAAACCGATTTCACAAAAGTTTTTGCACAATTCTGCACTTACAATATGCAAAAAAGTACATTTTTACCAATTGCCTTTTTCCTCTTTTTCTTTTGAAAAATAAATTTCTGTCCGATATAATAATAACAAAAACTCAAGGGGTTTAGTTATGAAACAATGGCACTTCTTTTTTTTGATTACTTTGCTTCCCTTCTCCCTTTTTTCTCTTGACATTCCTGAGGGGAGTGAGGGGATATATAGCGGTTATACTGTCAGCGGTGTTCTTGCTGGCTATACAGAAATAAGCGATGATCCCCTCTCCATTCATGCCAACCCTGCCTTCTGCTCGCTCAACCGCTGGCAAACAGGAGTGGCTCTCTCTGGCATAGGTTCATCTTCCTCTTTTCTGCTCTTCGGGGGCTTGCCCACCCCTCTTGGTAGCATTGGTGCTGGGTTTTCTTTTTTCTTGGGAGAACCATCCATCAATCAGTTCACCATCCTCTGGTCACGCGCTATCTCTCGTTGGTTCTCAGTGGGAGTTCAAGCCACAGGCGGACTGGTAAACAACCAGTTCTTTGGGAGTCTTGATATCGGAATGCTCCAACGAGGAGACAAAAACACAGGAATAGGTTTCAATAACTGGAACTACGGTATTGTTCTCAAGAATATCGGTACTGCCGCTTCGCTACCGACAGGAACACCGTGGAAACCCTTTGGCATAGGACTTGGAGGCGGCTTTTCTCCCGTCGTCCTTCCCCCCTACGAAATGCACCTCCAAAGTGATCTCACTATGAGTCTTGCCCCATTTTCTCTCATGTGGGGAGTAGGAATGAAGCATACCCTCTTTGATGCCATCTCAGTAGTTGGAGGATACCAAATCCCCTTTGGTTCTTTTGGTGTTCCAGCTGGCAACACCCTCTCCCTTGGCACAGGGAGTCGGTTTGGTTTTGCTATCGACAGAAAGAATCAAAATTTTCTTCTCCGTTTTGGGAAATCCCCGTCAACAGAATACAGCGAAATCGAACTTTGGTATGGTATGCAGTTTGGATCTCACCTCTCCCACCATATCATGCTCATTGTCAACTGGGGACATTACGACGACAAACCCCCCGTTATTCAACCGCTGCCTCCTCTCGCCTTCTCTCCCAATGTGGACGGATCAAAAGACGAAGCCATTATTCCTCTGCCTGTCTTTGACAACGACAAGCTCTCCCGATGGGAAGTTGAAATTGTTGACGAAAAAAATCAAGTCGTTCGCCGTTTCGAAAGCTGGATTCCCCTCGAAAGCCGCACACTCTCTCCCCAGCTTATCTTCCAACGCATCACCTCCCCCGACAAGGGAGTAGATGTCCCTGAGTCCATCTCATGGGATGGCAAAAACGAACAGGGAAAACTCCTCCCCGATGGTGTGTATCGCTACCGAATACGAGCCCGCGACCTTAACAACAACGAAACAACCTCTCCATGGCAAACCATCACCCTGGACACATACAAACGAGCTATTGCTCTTCCCAAACCTCTTTTCATCTTTTCCCCAAATGGAGATGGAAGAAACGATACGCTTATTCTTCCCCTCTCCAATATTCAAACACTCCCCCAAGACAGAATTATTCTCACCATTTCCGATAGCAAAAACACCATTATCTATCAAAGTATCATCACCAACACGGGAGAAGCTCCCTCCACGCTCACATGGGATGGCAGCACCAACTCCACCCCCATCCCAGAAGGAAATTACACCATCACGCTTACTATCGAAAGCGACAGTGGTAATACCGCCCAAACCCAGTCTTCCCTTCGATTGGTGCGCTCCACAGAAACGCTCTCCCTCTCACCCCAACGAGAGTCTTTTTCAGCCATTCGTGGAGACGCCCTCACCATCACCACCGCTGTTTCTAGTCAAGAATTTCTCACCAACTGGAAGCTCTCCTTTTGGGACAGCAATCAGCGCCTTGTTCGCGTCATTCAGGGAACCAATACCCTTCCCCCTACTCTCACCTGGGATGGAAAAGACAATAACGGTACCATGGTTCCTGACGGCACCTACACCTACCAGCTCACCCTCTTCTACGAAAGCGGCAACCAACCCCAGTCCGAACCAAAAACCGTTCGCATTGACAACACCCCACCCCGTGCTGTGGCAAAACTTCCCTACACCATCTTCTCCCCCCTTCCCGACTCACGACAAAAAACACTTCCTCTCTTCCTGGAGAGCATAAACGCACAAACCAACGACACCCTCACCATTACCATTGCCGAAGAGAACGGAAACATAATCCTCTTTGACCAGCGTCCCCTCTTCGAATGGAACTTCCCCTTTGAGTGGACGGGATTGGATTCTCGTCTCAACCCTCTCCCCGAAGGAAGGTATCGTATCTCCCTTCGGCTTGAAGACGAAACAGGAAATTTTTATGAAACCAACATCTCGCCTATCACCCTCCGCACAGGAAGAGAACGTATAAGTGTAACCACACCACAAGCGTATGTTTCCCCCACTCTTACTCCTCTTGTCCCTTTCCAGATTGAAGGCAATCCCAGCGGCATCAAAAACCTCGAATTCACTATCCGCGACAGTAATAACAACATCATTTACCAACTCACAACCAACCAATGGATAGCCACCGTTCAATGGGATATCACCAAAACTAAAGACGGTTCCTACACCTATCAAGCAAAAGCCCTCTATGAAGACGGACAAAACCCTGCCAGTACACCCCGTCGCATAGAAAGAGACGCTGTTGCTCCATCCCTCTTGCTCACCCTTGACAGTCAAGCCTTCTCCCCCAATAATGACGGGAGAAAAGACACCCTCACTGGCAAGATTTCCACAACAGGAGAACCTCTCGACAGCTTCCAGATAGCCATCATAAGCAAAAACGGAGAAACCATCCGCACCTGGGACTGGAAAGGCGTAAGCCTCTCCAACTTCCTCTGGAACGGAAAAAATAATCGCGGACAGGATGTTCCCGAAGGAGAGTATGCTATCAAGCTCTTTGCCATTGACCCCGCTTCCAATACCACGGTACGCTGGATATCAAACATCTTCCTCGCGAGAAGCTATCCAACTCTTGAATTTGAAGTAAACGACACCGTTGTCACCCCAAACAGTCCCCTCATTGTAAAGGGAAGCATTTCAGAAACCAACCGCATCGAATCCAACGAACTTGCTTTCCTCAACCAACAGGGAGACATCATACACCGTTTCTCTGCGCCTTTCTGGACCAACCTCTGGGTATGGAAAGGAGAAAGCGGCCAAACCAATGCTCTAGACGGCTATTATACCCTCCAGTGGACGGTTGCTTACAGTGATGGAAACCTTATCCAAGCAGAATTAGAAGATATCATCCTCGATACCACCCCTCCCAAAGTGAATCTCTTCTTCTCCCCAACCGTATTTACTCCCGACAATGATGGGGAAAACGACACCATGGATATCCGATTGAACCTCTGGGATCTTGCTGGAATAGCTTCTTACTCCATTGAGATTTACAAGATTCGAGAAAATAAAGACCCACTCCTCATCAAAAAATGGCAAAAAACCTTGAGCAATACACCCAGCGCTCTCGACGAAATCATCTCCTGGGACGGTAGAGGAGAAGATAATGAACTGGTAGAATCCATCCAAGACTACCGACTCATCATAACAGCTACCGACAATGTTGGACATACCACATCCTACCCGACCAATTTCACAACAGGTATTCTGGTAGAAAAAACCCCAGATGGACTCCGTATTCGTATGAGTAGCATTCGATTCGCTCTCAACTCCGCTTCACTCATAGGACCAAGCAAAAGCTATCTCGATCAGGTTGTCAAAATCTTCCAACGACTCATGAGTAACCCTAAGCGATACGGTTTAGACCAGAACTTTGTCATTGAAGTCTCTGGTCACACCGACGACCTTCCCGGTCCAACCCCGGACTTCAACCAAAAACTCTCCGAAAAACGAGCCTTGGCGGTGTATCAGTACCTCATCTCTCGAGGTATTCCCGCAGAAAAACTCTCTTGGACGGGATACGGTTCTACTCGTCCCTACAAGATCATTACCCCCACAATGACACGAGAAGAAAAAGACGAATACCGCTCTCGAAATCGACGTGTTGAATTCTTCATACGAAAATCTCGTTAAAAACAAAAAAAGAAAAGGGCTGTCTTCGCGACAGCCCTTTTTTGTTTCCCATCTTATTTCCAAGGATTCTTCCTTGCAAACACTTCCATCGGCAACCCAAAGAGTTTAATAAAGCCCCGAGCATCCTTTTGATCGTAGTTACTCCCCGCCTCAAAAGTAGAAAGATTGGTATCATAGAGCGAATTCGCAGACTCTCGCGAAACAACCAGACAATTACCCCGATAGAGCTTCATCCTCACCGTTCCAGAAACAACCTCCTGTGTGCTGTCAATAAAACGCTGCAAAGCCACACGAAGCGGGTGATACCACTGCCCATAGTAAATCATTTCAGCAAACTTGAGTTCCACCATCTGTTTGTAGTGCATGGTATCCCTTTCAAGCGTAATGCTCTCCAGAGACTTGTGGGCTTCTATCAACAATGTCCCTCCCGGAGTTTCATATACTCCACGGGACTTCATCCCAACGAGACGATTCTCCACAATATCAACAACACCAACACCATGCCGCCCAGCAATGGCATTTGCCTCCTGAATGAGCTGCACCGGATCCATTTTTTTCCCGTTGAGCGCAACAGGAACACCACTCTCAAAGGTAACATCCACCTCCTCCGGCTGATCCTGCACCTCAAAAGGATCCTTTCCCATGAGAAACATCGAGCTATCATAGGTATGGGAAATATCCTCAAGCACGCCCCCTTCATACGAAATGTGGTAGAGATTAGGATCCATACTATAAGGCTTTGACTTTGTTACGAGAATCGGGATATTATGCTTCTCGGCAAAATCAATGAGTTCACTGCGCGACTTGAAAAAGTTATCCTCCTTCCAAGGAGCAATGATCTTCAAATGGGGAGCGAGGGCACGGTAGGTGAGTTCAAAACGAACCTGGTCATTTCCCTTTCCTGTAGCACCATGAGCCACAGCATCAGCATTTTCCTTGAGGGCAATCTCCACCTGACGCCGTGCAATAATAGGTCGAGCGAGTGAAGTCCCCAGCAAATACTTGTACTCATAGGTCGCATTCGCCTTAATCGCAGGAAAAATAGCCTCTTCAACAAAAGTCTTTTTTAGATCTTCAATATACACCTTACTCGCACCCGTTCGGATAGCCTTCTGACGAATAGCCTCCCAGTCCTCTTGCTGACCAACATCAGCCACATAGGCAATCACCTCAGCATTATACACCTCTTTCAGCCAAGCAAGAATCACCGAAGTATCCAAACCACCTGAATACGCCAAAACAATCTTCATACCCATCCTCAGTACTGATATTCAACAAAAGTCAATTCTGCATTATCAATAATGCGCTTCACCACATCCTTAGGAGAACGAATATAAAGCTTGTGCCCATGAGCATCATTGTACTTCCCTGTCATAATCAAAAGACTAATGGCAGCAGAATCAATATAATGCACATCGCTAAAGTCAAAAACAAAGTGACTAATCTTGCCCGCAGAGACATCTTTTTCAATATCGCCTTTGATATTATTCAAAAAGAAAATCGTGAAATCTCCATGAACGCTGTATACCGCTGCATTGTTTTCTATCTTGCGTTCATACTGCATACTTTTACCTCCCACAAACTTTTCGTGTATAGTATACGACAAAATTTTTTTTTAGCAATATTTTTAGGAAGAAATTTTTGTAATTCGCTCAACTCCACCCAAATAGGGGCGTAACACTTCAGGAATAATCACACTCCCATCTTCCTGCTGATAATTCTCCAGAATCGCCACAACCGTTCTTCCTACAGCAAGCCCCGAGCCATTCAAAGTATGAACATACTCTGTCTTTCCCGTTGCCTCTCTGCGAAAACGGATCTGAGCCCTTCTTGCCTGAAAGTCTCGACAATTAGAAACCGACGAGATTTCACGATAGCGATTCTGACCTGGCAACCAAACCTCAACATCATAACACTTTGCCGCAGAAAATCCCATATCTCCCTGCGAAAGCACCACAACACGATGAACAAGCCCAAGCTTCATCAACACCTTCTGTGCCTGCTCTACCATCTGCTGATGCTCCTTTTCCGAGTCCTCAGGGCGTGTAATCTTCACCAGTTCAACCTTGTTAAACTGATGCTGACGAATAATTCCCTTGGTGTCCTTTCCATAGCTTCCTGCTTCCTTTCGAAAACTCGGAGCATAGGCTGTAATCCAGCGTGGGAGATCCTTCTCCGTAAGAATCTCGTTCTGATAAATGTTGGTCAATGGAACCTCTGCAGTAGGATTAAGATAGAGATCCTCTCCCTCAATATGGTAGAGATCTTCTTTAAATTTAGGAAGCTGTCCTGTTCCTTCAAGACTACTCCCCTTAATCAAAAAAGGGACAAAGTATTCTTCGTAACCCGCCTCCCGATGAAGATCGAGCATAAAATTAATCAAAGCCCGTTCCAATCGAGCTCCAATACCACGATAGAGAGTAAAACCACTCCCCGCAATCTTAGCCCCTCGCTCAAAATCCAGAATCCCCAACTCTTCCGCAATCACATCGTGAGTCTTGGGAGTAAAGCTAAACTCAGGAATCGTTCCCCAGCGTCGAATCTCCTGATTTGCCTCTTCATCGGCGCCAACAGGAACATCATCCATGGGAAAATTGGGAATCATCATCAGCTTGGCTGCAAGAGCTTCTCCTATCTCACGTTCCTGTCTCTCAATATCAGCAAGCCTCTCTCCGAGACGATTCACCTCAGCAAGAACAGCAGTGACATCTCCCCCCTTTGCCTTAATCGCTCCGATCTCCCTAGAACGCTGATTCTTCTCATTTCGAAGGGTATCCCCTTCCTTTTGAAGCGAACGACGCTTCCCATCAAGGGCGATCACCTCATCAAGCAAACCCATGTCCTTCAACCGATAGCGAAGTCTTTCCCTCACCAGCTGTTCGTTTTCCACAATGAACCGAATATCAAGCATGCCCTATCTCCTATTTCTCGTATCTTTCAAGAATGAGTTCTACATAACTCGAAGAGAGTTTGAGCGTAGAGGCAATCTCATCTACACCCCATCCTTCCTTACGAAGACGAAGCACTGCCTTGACGGTATCCTGATCAGCCTGTTGCTTTGCGGATGAAGCAGACGAAGCCCCACGAGACGAACGGAGACCATCCTCCTGAGAAGCACGAATACGCTCCAATTGATTTTGCAACTCAGCAACCCAAGAACGCATCTTTTGCAATCGTTTTTCCTCTTCCTCCACCTGAATAAGCATGTTCTCAAGATTCTCAATCTTGTCCGTAGCAGCAAAAATCTTGTCCTGATCACCAAGAACCTGCATAATTTTGTTCTGATATTCCTTGAGGTCTTCTTCGAGTTTTCTAGAAAGTTTGTTAAGCAAGGATATCTTCTGATCGGCATCATTCAACTTTGCCTGGAAGGAACCAAAAGACTCCTTGGTTTCTTCAAGCTCACTGAGAATCTTGACCACGATATCCCGTTTCTTTTCAAGATCTGCAAACTTCACCTGCAAGTCGTTATAAAGCTTTAAGACATCTTCCAAGAGCCGCTTCATCTCCTCTGCCTTTTTATTCTGCTGTTCGGCAAAGGCAAGAAGAGCCTGTGTCTCTTTAGCCTTTTCCATTGCCCTTTCAACGGTTTCCTTCATCTGGAGAGATTCCTTCTTGTGGAGAAGGATATTATTCAGCATGTCATCTAATTCTCTGCGTTCCTTATGAACAGACTCAAGCGTACGAAGGGCATCATTCAGGGCACGCCGTTTTTCCTCTATCTCCTGAAAACTCTCCCGAATGGCATTGAGGGTTTCTTCGGACTTTTCTGCTACCACTTCGGCACGGTTCAAAAGCTGGGTTTTCTTCATAAAATTTTCATATCGGGTTTCCAGCTCTTTGAGTTTTTTTAACTGATCCTTAAACTCATTCTGAACCTGTTCTTTGTATTGTTCCCGAAGAGCCTTCAGTTCCTCAACCAAACGACTGATATCATTCCGTGCCAGAGAAAGGGTTGTCTCGATATTCTCTTTTGACTTCTGCAAAAGATTTTCAACATTGCCAGAGAGAATACTCATCTTGCGGTTCATGCTACTTTCAACATCAGCCATATCTTTTTGATACTTCTGAAGTGCTTCCGATTCCATAGAGAGGAGAAGATTCTTCAAATCTTCTGCTCGGCGGGTATACCCTGTCATGTCTTTTTCAACCTGGGCAAAGTAAGAGGAAATCTTGCTCTCAAGTTCCCGACGATAGTTTTCAACCGCCTTTGTGGTTGTGTCAGTAAGTTCAGAGAAAAGAGCATTCATTTTTTGTTCGACCATCTGAGGTATTTCTCCAACACGACTCTGCTGGGCTCGAAGTTGTTTCTCCAGATCAGTAAAAACAGCACTCTGATCGGAAAGTCGTTTCTCAAGACTGTCAAAGGCTGCAAGATACTCGTTCTGCCGTCTGATGAAATCCTGCGAAGCCTTCTCAAGATAGGATTTCAGCGTCGTCTCCAGTTCAGTTTGAAACTTTTTCAGCTTCTCTGCAACATCATTGCCCACAACAGCGGCAGCCTCATCACTTTTCTTGCGAAGGGTTTCCAATTTTTCTTCAATATTAGCAACAGCTGCCTGAAATTCTTTTTCCTCTTGTGCAAAAGCCCCCTTCATCTGCTGGACAATAGCCTTCTGTTGGTTGGCAAGCTCCTGTTTAAACTCTCGAATAGTGTCCTCAAGTTCGATGATCTCTGATTTATTCTTATCCAAAAGCTCCTGATAGTCATCAAGATAGGTCTGTCGTACCTTATCAAGATAGCTGTCAATCTCTCGAGTACGTTTGTTGAAAATCTCTCGCAGCATGGTTTCAATCTGGTTGCTTTGATTGTTCAGGGAAGAAAGACGGGATTCCATTGCTGCAATATCCTCTTTGAGGGCTTTGTTGGTTGTATCCATTGCCGTTTGGATCTGTTGCTGGTAGGCTTTCACATTCTCTTCAAGGGTATGAAGATACTGACTCACCTTACCAGAGGCTGTTTCTGTAACGGAAAGCATTTCTTTTTCTTTGGTTTCTATCTTTGCTATAAGCTGGGAAAGAAGGTTCTCAGCGGTCTGATGAATCTTCTGTTCACTCGAGGCAGTAAAACTCTCCAACTGGCTTCGGGTGAGTTCGAGCTGATGATGAAGATCTTTGAGTTTGGCTGCGAAATCTTCAGAAGACTTTTTCCAGTTCACTCGCCACTCTTCTGCCACCTTGTCAATGGAACGCTCCACATCGTGGCGTGTCGTTGTGATTCGTGTTTGGAGATCCTGCGAAATCGCCTCAAGTTTCTCTAGCCATTCGTCCTTTTTATCCTGAAGATCACGCATAACATCCTGACTGATATTTTCTATGAACGCCTGCATTTTTTCTACTTCACTCTGGAGAGCAACAAGCTCCTCTTTGCCCTTGTTCAACGCATCCTCATACTGCTCGGTAAGCCTCTCGCTAAACGCTTCAAGATACTCGTCAACCTGCGCTGTCTTCGTATCAAGTCCTGATTTGTACTCATTAACCCTCTGGTTGAGCTGGGCAAGCAAGGTATCCGCTGTTTGATGAATTTTTTTCTCTGTTTGAGAAACAAAACTCTCTATATGCGTTCTCGTCTCCTCAACCTGCTTTTGCAAGCCCTGAATCTTATTATGAATATCTTCAGATGATTTGTGCCACTTTTTCTGCCAATCATCACTGATTGTATTCAAATGAGACTCCAACTCGCGTTTCTTTGAAACAATATTTTGCTGAAGCATATCATCCATAGACTTAAGATTTTCCAACCACTCATTGTACTTCTTCGTTACCTCATCTTTAACTGTTGTATCTGTTTTCTCCACAAAAGCCTTTATTCTTTCTACTTCACTCTGGAGAGCAACAAGCTTCTCCTTGCCCTTATTCAACGCATCCTCATACTGCTCGGTAAGCCTCTCGCTAAACGCTTCAAGATACTCGTCAACCTGCGCCGTCTTCGTATCAAGTCCTGATTTGTACTCAGCAGTAAGCTGCTGGAGATAGTCTTTTTGTTGCTGGATAGTTTGATTCAGTGCCTGAATTTCGAGAGAAAGGTTCTGTTTTAACTCCTGGAATTCCTTTACGGCTTTCTCTCGCTGATCCTTGATCGTCTGATCGCTCTCTGCCAAGCGTTGATTCAGTGTCTTTACTGAGACATTAAACTGCTGTTCAAGACGTTTCATACCTTCAACAAGTTGATTTTCAAGAGAGCGTGCCTTCTCAAGAAGCTGTGCCTCTGCCGTCTGTCGGAAGTTTTCAAACTGCTTGGCAAGAAGAGCTTTGTTATGGGCGAGAAGTTTCTCGGCCTCTTTCTGAGAGGCTTGTTCTTGCTCTCGCAAGAGAGCCTCCTGCTGACTGAGATACTGTTGAAGTTGGGCTGTCTTTTGCTGGATTTCGTTCTGAATATTCTGAAAGGTTTTCTCAAGCTGAAAGGATTGGATCTTTTCCATCACCTGTTTGCGAAGCGACTCGATGCTAGCTTCAGTGTTTTTCATAATCTCTTTGACATTGTCCTGTGCCCATACACGAGACTGATCAATATCCGAACGAAGGAGAGCACTGTGTTTTTTTGCCTCCTCAATCTCCTGCTTGATCTCTGCCATCTCCCGTTCAAGAGCAACGAGTTGACTCATTCGAGCTTCGATAGAGGTAAGCTCCTTTTCATAGCTTTGGGCTGCTTTCAGTTGGACTTCAAGATTCTTCTCAAGTTGTTTGGTTTTATCCATAAAGTCCTTGAATTCGGCAAGCTTCTGATTAATAAAAACCGTAGCCTTGTCCAGTTTCTGAAGCGAAACATCAAGCCCAATAGTCTTGTCATAAAGCTCTTTCTGTCGCGTCTGAAAAAGACGCTCCATTTCCTGCATAGAGTGTTGCACAAAATTTTTGAGAGTCTGCAATTGCACATTTTTTTTATCAATTTTACGAAAGTAGAGTATAAGAAAAACTGAGACCGCAGTAGGAAAAAGAAAACTTAATAGGGTGCCCATCCCACTCCTCCTTATTCAGGGTTTTTTCACTGAAAATACTTCTTATGATTATAGAGACAAGAAAGAAAATTGTCAAAAAGCCGAACTAATTTGAGTTTAGGGTATTTTTAGACTTTCAATATTTTTGCTAGTCTTTTTCTCCCACACCCTTGTGAAGAATGGAATTTCCTCTTGTTTTGTGCTATAATAAGGGCGTCTCTAAACGGAGGAAGTATGAAAAAGCATTCTTTACTCGTTGGAATACTTTTCTTGGCAACAAGCTTGTATGCTCAGACGGTGGATCAGATTCTTTCTGAAAAAGAATTTCGCATTGGAATGCTTCGCTTCTACAATCGAGAGTATCAGGCTGCCATCCAAATCTTCCAAAAATCGCTTGATCTCGACCCTATGAACTACCGAGCTCGCTACTATCTTGGAGAAGCCTACCTCCACGCTGGTTATACACGACAAGCTATCGAAGAATGGGAAAACCTCGTCCAGATCGGTGGTGCCACCTATCAGGTAAAACAGAGACTCAACGATCTCTACTACCAGATGTCGATGGACAAAAGCTATACTCTCTATGAAAACTACATTCTCAGTCGGATCTACGATGGTTTGACCGAGGGCAACCACAAAGTTATTCGCCCCGCTTTTATCATCTACGACGAGAAGGAAGATACCCTCCTCGTATCTTCCGTTGGAAATCACTACATTTCAGAGATTGACGCCTCTGGAAGGGTTATCCGCACTATTGGACGCAAGTGGTGGGAGAAAAGCGTTTTTTCCACCCCAATGGGCCTCTGCCTTGTGGAAGACAAACTCTATGTGGCTGACTACACTTTGGACAAGATCTTTGTTTTCAACCGAACAGGCCGCTTACTTTCTTCTTTTGGAACAAGGGGATACCAATCCTCCAACATTGCCGGCCCCATGGGGATCACTTCGGCTAGTGGTTATCTGTATATTGTGGACAATGGCAACGATCGTATACAAAAATTCACCATCGAAGGAGAGTGGGTACAGTCTATTGGAGAAGGAGAGCTCTCTCGTCCTACCGACATTGAAACAGATGGAAAATGGCTCTATGTGAGTGATACGGGGCACAAGAGAATTGTCGTTTATGATCTCTTTGGCAATTTCATCAAAGAAATTGTCATCCCAGGGATAGAAGAACCTCGGGGGCTTGCTCTCAAAGGGGATTTCTTCTACATTGTGGATAGCACACGAGGTGTGGTGCTCTACAACCTCGCCACCGAAAGCCACGAAGTCATAGAATCTTCCGAAAAACCCCTTGCCAAACCCTTTGACGTAGGTATAGACAGGCAGTATAGGCTCTACCTCACCGACTTCAACAGTGCGAAAATGGCTATCTACAGCCCTCTCCAGATGCAGTATGTCAACCTTGGCGTTTCTCTTTCCCAGATATGGCTGGATAAGTATCCTCGAAACTTTTTGCATTTCCGTGTTTGGGATAGACAAGGAAACCCCATCTATGACCTCAGACAAGAACACATCGCTCTCTACGAAGAAAATACCCTCATTCCTTTTATTCGTCTCGGGCAAACATACAACTCCCGAAACCGCCTTCACCTCAAGATTGTTATAGAAATGGACGAAACAATGGACCGTTATCGGGAAGAGCTTCAGGAATTTCTCAAGCAGCTCATTGAACCCATGCAAGGAACGGACAAGCTTGATCTTACCATCGTCGGTGGAGAAACAGTAGATACAGGCCCTTATCCCGCAAACCTCCTTGGCACGCTTGATATTATAGCAAAACACAAACCGGGTACGGTACGCGACATTGATCGAGCCCTCTACAATGCGGTTACCTCGACCCTCAATATCAATGTGAACAAAGCCATCATCTACTTCACATCAGGTCAGACTTCTTTTGATTCCTTCCTCACCTATGAGCCCGATGTTGTCATTACCTATGCTAGAGAAAACGCTGTTCCCATCTATGTTGTCCAAATGGGCAAACAACGTCAAAGCCTCTATGAAGAGATTGCACGCAAAACCTATGGCAAATACTACACACTCGATGAAATGAACAAGATTGTTGAACTCTACAAAACTATACGAGAGGCGCCACCCCTTGAGTACATTATCGCCTACAATGGTCTCAACCTCAAGGGACTCCCCCGATTTTGGGTCAATGTCAAACTCAAAATCCAGTATAAGGATATGATTGGGGTTGTCGATGGGGGGTATTTTGTACCAGAACTCTTCTCCACACCGTTTGGCCCAAAGCTCATTGACCTCAATCGTGAACAGCTGAAGCTTCGCTCTTCTTCTCCTCAGGAATAGGCTATGTTTCGTCAGCATAATCATCCATGGTGGAAGAGTTTTCTCTATGCGATGAGAGGAGTGAGAAGGGTCTTCTTACGAGAACGCAACTTTCGTTTTCACATTGCGGCGAGCATAGTCGTCATCCTTGTTGGTGTTGTCTTTCGCATTTCACTCTCGGATTGGGCTCTGGTGATGCTCGCTATTGGACTTGTTCTCACCACAGAAACCATGAATACAGCGTGTGAAGAACTCTGCGATACTCTTCAGCCTGAAAAACATAGCGGCATCCGTCGAATCAAGGATATAGCTGCGGGGGCTGTTCTCCTTGCTAGTGTGATAAGTGTTCTCGTGGGATTATGTGTCTTTGTCCCCTATCTCTCCAAATGGTTCATAACCACAATCGGATCAAAATAGCCCGAAAGTTTCTGTCGAATATGCATAAACAAAGGATGATTGGGCGACATCGTTTTGCGTTCCTCAGGGGAAAGAGCAACCTCCTGTATATCTAAAATCTGCACAGGAGGAAATGAAAACATCACCACCGTATCAGCGACCATGAGAGCCTCCCCAATATCATGAGTAATCAGAAACACCATCTCCTTTTCCCTAAGCCAGAAATCCCTCAAGAAGGGAAGAAGACGTTGTTTGAGCCCTATATCCCACGAACGAAACGCCTCATCAAGAAGCATCCAGGGAGAGTCAAAAAGCCAAGCCCTTACGAGAGCAGCTCGTTGTCGTTCACCGCTACTCAGATGAGCCACAGCACCAGAGAGTTGGGAGAGTTCAAAAAACCCCAAGACCCCACTCAGTTTATCCTCGGAAACAGCAGGAGAAACCAGTCGAATATTCTCTCGAACTGACATCCATTCCACGAGACGAAGATCCGAGAATACCACCCCTGCTGGCAAAAACACATTCACCCAACCGTTATCAGGCCTTTCTAACCCAAGCATCAACCGAAAGAGCGTTGTCTTTCCACACCCCGATGGCCCCACAATAGCGACAATCCTTCCCGAAACATCCAAAGAAAGATCAGAAAAAATACACTTTTCCCCAAAAGATTTAAAAAGATGCGCACAGAGCTTCATACCTTGCCCATCCCCAGAATTTTCTCCACAAGTGTCTCACCCAACCCAAGCACACTATCCAACATCCACCCCAAGCCAAACAACACAAGAGCCCAGGCAAAAAGATCCTCCACATTCACATAGGTTTTTGCCCAAAAAAGCTGTGTTCCCATTCCAAACGAAGGAAAGGCAAGCACCTCTGCCATCACCACCACCTTGAGTGAAAGTGTGAGTGTAGAACGAAGCCCAACAAGCGAATGAAGAACAAACGAAGGAAAATAGACAGCATACCACTTTCGCCATCCCTTTACGGAAAATACCTCCGTCATCTCAAGGAGTCTCTCATCTCCATGAAGAGTTGCCTGTCGTATCTGCAAAACCCAAAGGGGAAAGGTGGTGAGAAAGACAAGCCAAAAAGGAATCACCTCGCGTGGCAACCATATCAGCGCAACAAGAATCCATACAATGGCTGGCAAACTCTGAAAAACAACAAGCCAGGGCTGAAGAAGAGCAAACACCCATTCCCTCTTGCCACTCAAAACCCCCAAGACAAAACCAAGCCCTGCACTCACTATAAGCCCCTGCCCTATCCTCCTCAGCGAAGAAAAAACATGAGCATAGGTTTCTTGCTTTCCTAAAAGACGCACAACATCCTTGAAAACTTCAAGTGGGGAAGGCAACAAGATAGCCTCCCCCACGAGCCAACTCGCCAGCCACCACAAACCAAGCAGCACCCCCACACCCAAAAGAACAATCACCCTACCACGCAAAAAATTTTTCATCTGGGATCTGACCCACAGACTCTTGATCCACTTTCATTAGTTCCCGTAGATAGAGAAGAATATCCTGACGAGCAAGCCGAGCAGGAAGATAGGTAAGACCCATCTTAGGAATAGCCCGTTCAATAACCGCCTCAGGAACCGTCAAACCCAACCCCACGACTCCCAGCTTGCTTGCCTCAGCAGGATGCTGATTCACCCACTGCACCTCCCTCTGATACTGCTGAAAAAACGCAACAATATCGCTCTTGTTTTTCTCCAGAAAACCAGCAAAAGCCACAATGGCTGTCTGAGGAACCCCACTTCGTGTAGAAAACACCTTTTCCCATTCCTCACGATAGTACTTCAACACACGAACGGAGGAATTCTTTGCAAGCACAAGTGATACCAACGGTTCTGGCAAGACCGCATTTTCAATCTTTCCTGCTATCATGAATTGAGCAATCTGAGGAGAATCCCCATACACAATATTTGGTTTCACCTGAAAGGTACGAAACAGCACACGACTCACCGTATCTGGGGAAGAACCAGGAGCCCCAATATAAACCTCTTTTGCATCCACATCCTTCCAATCCTGATAAGACTGATTCGTTGTGAGAATGGCTAGCATCCCTATGGATGTAATGCCAACAAGCCTCAAATCAGGCGTCTTGAGATAGAGTTTTGCCGCCACATTGGCAGGAATCACAAACAAGGCATCTTCCCGTTTCACGATTTTTGGGATAATCTCAGTAGAAACATCCTGATAAAACACTACCTCAACAGTATTGGTCATCCGAATAAGGGGAAGAGCAGGGGCAGCCTTGGGAGTATAGATACGTAACCCAAACAGAACCGCAGGCATTCCCACAAGCCATAGCCACCTATACCTCATAGACAATCCTCCTTGCGAAGAGATTTTTCACTGTTGAATATACAACAACAGCACAAAAAAAGCAAATAAGAGAGAAAAAATATCACCCTACTCATGCTGACGCTGGTGCAAGAAACTTCTTAGCAGCTACCAGAGCATCATCGATGTCTTTAAAGAGATTCTCTCTCCCAATCTTATCCGCCAAACCACTTCGAATAATCACATCCAATGGCTGAGCATGCACCCCCGAAAGGATAAGCCTTGTCTTATCCTTCTGGCATTTCTCAAACAAATCCTTAAGCACAGCCAAACCCGTTGCATCATTTGAATACACATGACGCATCCGTAAAATAAGCACACGAGGAGGTTTTTGAACACTTCGAATCCTGCTTTTGAATGTCTCAGCTGCACCAAAGAAAAATGAACCCTGTATTTCAAAAACCTCTACCCCCTTTGGCACCTCTCGTTTCAGAATAGACTTCGGATCATCCGTTTGTTCTTCTTCTTCCATTTCATCCGTAAGATGCGACACCATCGTCACATTTGCCATACGATACATAAAGAGAAGCGAAGCAAGCACAATCCCCACCTCAATCGCCACAGTGAGATCAATAAACACGGTCAAAAGAAAGGTGGTGAGCAGTACAGCAACATCCGATTTTGTTGTCTTAAAAATGGAGAGGAAAACATGATACTCACTCATATTGATAGCAACCTTCATGAGAATAGCCGCTAGCGAGGCAAGCGGTATCAGGGCTGCCCACTTCCCAAAAAACGCAAGAATCAGCAAGAGAGTAATGGCATGAACCATACCTGCCAAAACATAGAGAGTGTATACCCTTCTTTCAACACGGTAAACAGTTTCGGTTTAAGCTGATGCGGCATAGTAAAGAAGCTCCCTTGAATTTTTTGATATTTATGATAAGGCGAAAACCATCTTTTTGCAATAAAAATGACAAAACAGCTTTTACGGACAAAAACTATTGCCCTGCCAATAAAAAAGCGGACGATACGCCAAGCGTCTCAAAAGTGGGGAATCTTTTGCTATTACCTTGACAACACATTTGTGATAAAACCCTTTAAAACCACCTCTCCATTCGTTTGGGATCATTTTCTTGAGGGGAAAAATCCTCCCACTTTCCCTCATTACGACGAATATGATCCTGACCAAAGAAACGAAGCACCCCAAAAAACGGTGTCAACAAACCATAAAAAAGCACCAACAAGGCCACCCTCGAAATCACTTCCGACACAGCCTTCCACAAAGAGAATACTATCCACTCCGAAAGCCACAGCCAACGGGGAAGTAAAAGACCTGTAAGCCAATGATACACACAAAGTCCCGCCGTAATCCACACCACAACAGAAGGAAAATGCCGCCACCATCCTATCAGTGTCAAAAAAGCCATGCCCAAGCCAAACGAAAACCCAAAATGCCGATATTCCGAGATGGTTAATCGACGACGAGTGTACTTTTCCATGTCTGAAGCTCCTTAAACGGCGGCTGTTTCTCTTTCTCAAGATAGTAGTTCTCCACCACCAAAACATCAATATTTGTGCCCATAAAACATCGGTAGGCATCACGAGGATCATTCACAATCGGTTCACCACGAACATTAAACGAAGTGTTGATCACCACACCACAGCCCGTAAGCCTCTTAAACTCCTCAATGAGGCGATAGAACCGAGGATTGGTCTCTTTATGAACAGTCTGAAGACGCGCCGAAAAATCCACATGCGTAATTGCCTGAAGTTTGGAACGAGGCACCTTCAAAAGATCCAGCCCCGTCTTCCCCTTCCCGTCCACCGAATAGCGATGCTCTTTTTTCACACTCGCGACAAACAGCATATAGGGAGAACTTCCCCTCCAATCAAACCATGTCTCCACATCCTCCGCAAGCACAGCAGGAGCAAAGGGACGAAAAGACTCGCGAAACTTGATCTTGAGATTCATCGTCGTTTGCATGTCCTGACTTCGAGCATCCCCCAAAATAGAACGGTTCCCAAGTGCCCGAGGTCCAAATTCACTCCGACCCTGAAACCAGCCAACTACCTTTCCCTCAGCAATAGCCTGAGCCGTTCGCTTCACAAGCCCATCTTCCTCGAGATACTCGTACACAGCCTGATACGCGTCCAGAATCTCCCGCACCGTTTCATTGGAATACGATGGTCCAAGGTAACTTCCCTTTTGAAAATCACGAACCCCATCCACATGACGAACATTACCTAGATAGTCATACCAAACGGCAAGGGCAGCGCCAAGAGCCCCTCCCGCATCACCAGCTGCCGGTTGAACCCAGATACTCTCAAACCCACTCTCCTCAAGAATACGGCTGTTGGCCACACAGTTGAGAGCCACCCCACCCGCCATACAGAGGTTTTTCTCCCCCGTGAGTTCCCTTGCATAACGAGCCATCTTCAAAAGAATTTCTGTAGTAACCACCTGAATAGAGGCAGCAACATCCATATAAAACTGTGTAGGCGTTCCCCCCTGAGGAAGAGCTCTCTCCCCAAACAGCTTTTCAAAACGACGAGAAATCATGGTAAGCCCACTGATATAGTCAAAATACCGCTCATTCAAACGAAACGAACCATCATCCCGTATTTCTACCAGATGCGTTTTGATCAAATCCACATACCGTGGTTCTCCATAAGGGGCAAGCCCCATCAATTTATACTCACCCGAGTTCACTTTGAAACCACAATAGTAGGTAAAAGCCGAATACAAAAGCCCCAGCGAATGAGGAAAATCAATATGCTTTAAAAGTGTAATACGATTGCCTTCACCTTTGCCAATAGTTGTGGTATTCCACTCCCCCGCACCATCCACAGTAAGAATGGCTGCATGCTCAAACGGAGAGGGATAAAACGCACTCGCCGCGTGAGATTGATGATGAGCAGTAAAAAGCACATTCCCCTTATAATTGAGTTCCCTACGAATTACATCTTCAACCCAAAGCTTCTGTTTCAACCACACAGGAATCGCCATCATAAATGAGCGTACCCCACGAGGAACAGTATGAAGATACGAAGCCAGAATACGATCAAACTTTACGAGCGGCTTATCATAAAACACCACATAATCAACATCTCGAATCGCAATGCCTGCCTCCTGAAGGCAATAACGAACGGCATGCAGCGGAAAAGATTCATCCCCCTTCCGACGAGAGAACCTCTCCTCCTGAGCAGCAGCCACAATATCGCCATCCCTCACCAAAGCAGCAGCACTATCATGATAAAAAGCAGAAATCCCAAGAATCACCATACTCAAAACAAACTATAAATAAACGGAGCAAGCGCCTGCGATTGAGCAAGAATCACCACCAGCCCAAAAATCGCCAAAAGCAACACCACAGGAATAAGCCATATTTTTTTGTTCTCCTTTACAAAGAGAACAAATTCCTTCACAAACTTACCAAACGAATTCATTATTTTCCCTCCGATAGAGTAGTATAAACTGACCATGGATTTTTTTCAAGCAAGAGCAAAGTATTTTTCCACTCTTCTTTTTCAGCACCAAGTTTTTCCACTTCTTTGAGGATCCACCTTCTCTCCCGAGTTTCACCCCAGGCCAAGAGGTATGTCATCCCATAGTAGAGAAGAGCGTTTTTCTTGTCCCCACGAGAACGATAAAATTCAGCAAGATTACGATACGCCCCAAAAAAACCCGGATTATTATGCCGATACGCATGCAAAAGCATCTCCTCCATATCCCACCTTCCCTCCTTTGAAAGATAGGAAAAAAGCAGATTCGCCGCATCCTTAACCGAACGACTCATCAATTGATCAAAATGCCCCTCAAACAGCGGATGATGAGCAAAAAGCCTCACATCCATTTCTGGATCAAAGGGAAACTGCAAGAGCATCTCTTTGTAGGGGCTCTGAGACATAAGAGAAAGCACGGTCTGAAATGTCATGATTTCATCATAAGCTGTCAAATACAACAATGCCTCCAGGCGATAGGGGCGAACAAGGGCTTCAACTCCCCTTACCGTGGGACGACTCGACTCATCAGAAATCACAGCCATAGCTTTCTCTCTCTTTTCCTTTGGTAAGGGAATGGGCAAATACGCTATCCCCAAGCGAGCCAAAAACTTTTGCCCATCATAGTTAAAGTGCAAATGATCAATGAAAAGCTTTCTGCCAAATCCCTCATCCCCCAAGGTTTTCTTTATCTCCTCGTGAAGGGGCACAAGGGTAACATGAGAAAACCTCCTCGCCGTATCCCAGAGCGTTTTTCGCAAAATTTCCCTATACCGAAAGGGAACCGTATCCATATCCTTTGCCATCACGAGAGAAGGAAGAAAATCCTCCTTCCTCTCCCGTTGCAACAGCCCCTTCATATAGAAAAGATGAGCATTGGAAGGATAACGTTCCAGCCACGGCTGGAGAAAAGCCTCCATCTCCTGACTCCCCCAACCTCCCCGCTTAAAGAGACGCTGATTGGAGAGAATGGTAGAACGTAACTCCTCCTGTTCCTCACTGGCAAACGGTGGCATATGAATAAGATTGGCAGCCATTTCATAAACCATCACGGGAACATGATGATTGGAAGCCATTTCAAAAACAGACTTCAGATTCTCCCCAAAAGCCAAAGCCACTCTCTCATCACGCTCCCGATCGTAAGGCAAATGCATCCCTGCAAAGCGTTGTGCCATCAGAGTTTGGTTGTCAGTTTCTTTCCTTTCAAAAAGAGTAAACAGCGTCTGAAAGATCCTCCACTCCCTCAAGGCAAGATACGCCTTTTTTGTCCAATGATTGCCTCCTGTGGTAACAGAGATTGTTCCATAGTACTCATTCTGTCCTGCATAAATCACGATTACATCAGGCTCATAACGAAAAAGCTTCTTTACCACATCCGCCACATAATAACTGCTGAGAGCACTATAACTCACATTCACCACTTCCACCACCCGATCAGAAAATGCCTCTTGAAGTGCCTTTTCTATCATCTTCCCAAAGGACTGATTGGGCTCAAATGGCCACCCTTGAGCCGTCGATCCCCCCACAATAAAGATCCGTATGCCATTGGTAGGCTTGTGAACAAGAAACAAGTTCTTATACTTTGCATCCAGACGAGAAACCTTTCGACCAGGATAATATTTGTTGAGAAAATCTGGATTATCCCGATAATACGGTGTGCCTGGTATCCTTTCAAAAGGCTCTGTCGAATAACCAACCCCAACGAGCCGAAAAAACCCTTCCAACAAGAAAAAAAGAAAAACCCAAAAGAGAACAAATATTCCTACAAAAAAGCCTTGTTTTTTCACCATTATCCCCTCATCGAATAATTCGTATTTCTCGTTCTAACCACACACCTGTCTCTTCATAAACACGCTGCTCAATGAGTTCGATCAAACGAATCACATCATCTGCCTTTGCATCTCCCTTATTCACAATAAAATTGGCATGCCGTTCGTACACCTCAGCCCCTCCAATGCGTGTACCCTTCAATCCAACCTCATCGATTACCTTTCCTGCAGGAAGATTCCGACTATAGTCATTTTTAAAAGCACACCCCGCCGAAGGATAGAGATACTGGCCTTTCTTCTGTCTATCTTCTTGATGAAAACGAGTAAGTTTTTCAACCTCCTCCCTCTCCGCATGCCCAAGCACAAGATCCACCTCCACAATAATCCAATCATCATGCTCCATAAAAACACTGTGCTTATAACGGTACTCAAGATCCTTTCCCTCCAACCAAAAATCATCCCCACCCAAAGTAACCACATGAACTCGCCCAACACACTCGCTCATCTCGTGCTGATAGGCTCGAGCATTCATATAGGTTGCTCCTCCAATGGTACCAGGAAGACCACCACTCCACTCAAGCCCACTCCTTCCATTCAAGATAGCCCATTCATTGATTTCATCCATGAAAACACCCGCTCCCACCCTCACATAATTCCCTACCAAGTCTATACCCTTTAGGTCTCGAGTGGATATAACCAACCCACGAATGAGACCATCCCCAAAGAGAATATTGGAACCCCCACCAAGAATAATCACCCGCAACGCACGCTCCCTTGCCCAAGAAAGAACATCGTAAAGCTCATCAACGGTTTCAGGGCTTGCAAAAAACTCCGCTTCCCCCCCAATTTTGAAAGTCGTAAGAGAAGAAAGATCTCTCTTTTGCTCAATCGTCATCATTTACTCCTCAAATAAATATAGTATAGGGAAAAAAGAAAAAAAAGGCAACCGAGCCCCTTATCGTGGCATATTCGACAAAACCTAAAACTACCACAAAACAACACCCCTTCTTCTCCCCCTCTTTCTTTGACTTTTCCCCTTCCCTGTGTTATAATACACCTACATTTCAACAACAAAACAGGAGAAAACTATGCCATCAGCATCCGAAAAACGTAAAATACTCGTTCAGCGTATTCGCTACATCGCCTTGGTATTGTTCACATCCCTCATCATCGTTTCCTTCGTGATAAGCCTCGCGTACAACCCCTTTGAAAGTCAGGGCAGGAATCGTAAAAAGATTATCAAAGTCAATGGGAAGTGGTTTTATGCTGGAATAGACACAGGATTTGGCTACTGGTACGAAGATCAGAAAAACCGTTTACAAAAACAAGGTGTCGATCTTGCCGACAATGATATCGAGTCCCTCTTCTACTCTGAATCGATAAAAAACTATGCCAAGACACTCTCGACGGTAGATTTCATCCAAAAACTCGGTGTTACCCCATCTGACTTTTTTTACCAGCAAATGTCAAAAGGCTTGTATGGCTCAACTAAACCTTCCTTTGGCCAAAAAGAATTCCTCGAAACCTTCTACACCCGCGACATCTTTCTCGGTTCATGGGGAGAACTCCAAAACACCATTCTTCTCTCTCCCTCTTCTGTTGCTCTCCTCTACCAAGATACCAAAAATCTCACCTACGACATAGAAATTCTCTTCACAGAACGAACCAATTTTGTCAGCCGATTCATTCAAAAAACAGACCTCGAAGCATTCTACAAAGAGCATATAAGCAACTTTCTCGATACCCTTATTGTAGACATGGTGACCATCACCAATCCGAATGCGGTAACCAGTCGAGAAAAGGCAAAAGAGATCTTCTCCAACGCCCTTCAAAAGGGATGGAAAGAAGCTGTTGCCAACTTGCCAGCAGATGCCATTCTCACCAACAACATTACACTCACCCGTCAGAAAAATCCACGCTACTTTGACACTCTTTCCAACCTCTCATCTGGATCTGTTCTCCCCAAGATCGTCTACGAAAACAAAAAATACCATGTCGTTTTTGTTCGTCAGATGCCAACATTTGAAGATCTCTCTCCCATCGCACAACGAAAGATTCTGACTGCCTACCTCGAAAAAGCTTATCCTATTATCTGGGCTGCACAGTCCAACACCCTCAATCAAGCCCTCGCTACCATCGCTTCGAATCCCCTTTCCGATTGGAAAACGCTGCTCTCCAATGTTCCCTTCTTTGGCTATGTTCACATCCCAAAATTCACCCTCGTCGATACCTACAGCGAGGATGAAAAGGGCAATGTATTCCCCTACGCCCTTACCAAACACCACGAGATTCTCGACTTCATTGCTTCAGCACAGGCAGGGACAAAGCTTTTTGAATTCGATGGCGTTTACCTCTACATCCGAAAAAATGGTGTGAAACGCATAAGTACCCCCCTCTCTCTCTCCAACCTTCAGGATTTCCAGTATTACCTCATGACAGCATGGGAAGAAGAGTGGCAGAAAGCCATAGAAAAGAAATCCCACATTACCTATGCCAAAACCAAATAAACAAAAAACATGGAGAAACAACACTACGATCTTATTATTGTAGGGGCAGGGCCAGCGGGAATATTCACAGCACTTCGTTACCACGAACGCTGGCCAAACCGCTCTATCCTCCTTCTCGAAAAGGGACGCTCTATCGAAAAACGGATCTGTCCTCAGCGACAAGGAAAACCCTGTCAACACTGTTCCCCTTGCAATATCACAACAGGCTTCTCAGGCGCTGGTGCCTACAGTGATGGCAAACTCTCCCTCTCCCCTTATGTAGGGGGGGATCTCATCGACCTTTTTGATTACCAGACCATTCAGGATACAATCAATGAAGTCGACAAAATTTATGTAAGCTACGGTGCAGACAAAAAAATCTATGGCCTAGAACACCCAGACAGAATAGAAAAAATCCGTGCGCGTGCCATTCGCAGTCATATACAACTCATTGAAAACCCTCTTCGCCATCTCGGAACAGAGAAAAGTGCTGAAATCTACCACAAAATCCAGCAAAAACTTCTCTCCGAAGATGTCCATATTCTCTTTGAAACCCCAGCCAAAGACCTTATTCTCGAAAACGGCCGCGTTATTGGTGTCATGGCTGACAAACCCTACTATGGCAACCATGTCGTCATTGCTGTTGGCAGGGAAGGCTCAGATTGGCTCTCCACTCTTGTTCGCAAATATAACATCGATTTTGAAATAGGACCGGTAGATATTGGTGTGCGTGTTGAAGTCCGTAATGAAATCATGAAAGAAATTAATGAAATTATGTACGAAGGAAAGTTCATCTACTACACTCCAACCTTCGATGACAAAGTGAGAACATTCTGTCAGAATCCCAGTGGTTTTGTCGCTACCGAACACTATGACAACCATATTGCCGTTGTCAATGGTCATAGTTACAAATCAGAACACATGAAAACCCCCAACACCAACTTTGCCATTCTTGTATCCCACAACTTTACTCGCCCCTTTAATCAACCCGTTGAGTATGGAAAATACATCGCAGGCTTAGGAAATATGCTAGCCGGAAATCGCATCATCGTTCAGCGTTTTGGCGATCTCAAACGGGGAAGACGCACAACCCCAGAACGTCTCTACCGCGGCAATCTCCGCCCTACCCTTACAGAAGCCCTTCCCGGAGATCTCAGTCTTGTCCTCCCCTACAGGACCATGACCAACATCATTGAAATGCTTCTTGCCCTGGATAAGGTTGCTCCAGGCGTAGCCAGTTCAGAAACCCTCCTCTATGGCGTTGAAGTAAAGTTCTACTCTCAAAGGATTGTGGTCAAAAACTTTGAAACAACGCTTCCTCATCTCTATGCCATCGGTGACGGTGCAGGATGGACCCGTGGGCTTATGCAAGCAAGCGTCAGCGGCTATCTTCTCGGAAATCTTCTCGACTAATAAAAACCTCAAACATTCTCCCTATCGCAAAAGAAAAACCTCTCCCTTCTCTCCATCCATAATTTTATCACAATATTAAATGTTATTTAGCAAATAGTTTGGCACGGCTCTCCGACGCATCCTCAAAAAATTGCATTTTCACCATTTTTGTCTTATACTATTATTTTACATAAAATCCGCATATAAGGAAACCCTATGGACAAATATGTTATTCACGGCCAGCATGCCCTCAAAGGCAGTGTAGCTATCAGCGGAGCAAAAAACTCCTCTCTTCCGCTCATGGCTGCTTCTCTCCTTACTGAAGAGCCAGTAATCCTCCACAATGTACCCGATCTCATGGATATCAAAACAATGAAGGAGCTCCTCTCCAACCTCGGTAAAAAAATCACGATGGAAGGTTCCAACACCATTCGTATCGAAGAAGTGTCTTTCCAGCCCTATGAAGCACCCTATGATATTGTTCGCAAAATGAGGGCGTCGATTGCGGTGCTTGGACCTCTTCTTGCTCGCCGAAAAAAAGCCAAGGTATCCTTCCCAGGGGGATGTACCATCGGACCACGCCCCGTGGATATCCACATCCGGGGTATCAAGGCTCTGGGTGCCGATGTAACCATCGAAGAAGGGTACATCAATGCATCCTGTCCAGAACTCCAGGGCACAACAATGAACCTTCTTGGAAGTTTTGGTCCCAGTGTTCTCGCTACCGAAAATATTATGATGGCTGCAACCCTTGCAAAAGGCATAACTGTCATTGAAGGAGCGGCTGCTGAACCAGAGGTAGCCGATCTTGCCCAGTGTCTCAACAAAATGGGAGCAAAAATCCAAGGGGCTGGCACCAGTGTCATTACGATCGAAGGGGTAGACAAACTCCATGGTATAGAATACACCACCATTCCCGATCGCATCGAAGCAGGAACCTTCATCGCAGCAGCGGGTATCACCGGTGGAGAAATCACCATCACCAATGCCTGTGTTGCTCACCTTGCTACCCCTATTGAGGTTTTTTCTCAAGCGGGTGTAGATATTGAGATTTTGTCAGAGAGCATCCTTATTGCACGAGGACGTGATATTCGCCCTATCGAAGTAGAAACAAAGCCCTATCCATTCTTTCCAACGGATCTTCAGGCTCAACTCATGGCTCTCGTAACCCTTGCCAACGGCATCAGCATCATCTCAGAAAAAATCTTTCCCGATCGTTTTCTCCATGCAGCAGAACTCTGCCGTATGGGGGCTGATATCCATGTTGACAACGGAGTAGCCGTAATAAAGGGAGTGGACCACCTCTCTGGAGCGTCCATTATGGCATCAGACCTCCGAGCTGGTGCTGGCCTCGTCCTCGCAGGACTGGCAGCACGAGGAAAAACAGAAGTGCTCAGAATCTATCATATTGATCGAGGCTATGAACATTTTGAAGAAAAACTCCGCTCCCTTGGCGCCGACATCACTCGCCGCCCTCAGGAGGAATAAATGCAATGGGAAAAGCGCGCCCCTCACATCCTCTACGGCAAAAACTCTGATCAGGAAATTGTTCTTCTCGGAACCGCCCATGTCCTCACAGAGAGTGTCAACGAAGTAAAACAATGGATTGAAGAATGGAAACCAGACACCATCTATGTAGAACTCTGTGAATCCCGTTATCAGGCTCTTTCCTCCAGTGATCGCTGGAAAAACCTCGATATTGTCAAAGTCATTCGTTCAGGGCAAGGCTTTCTCATGCTTTCTTCTCTTCTCCTCTCCTCTCTCCAAAAAAAGATGGGAATCCAGCTCGAGGGCGAGGTAGGAGAAGAAATGCTTTCAGCCATCCGATTGGCTCAGCAAAACAACATCCGTTGGATTCTCGCTGATCGTGATATTAATATTACCCTGAAGCGTACCTGGGCACTCTCCTCTTTTAGAGATAAAATGCGCATTATTGAAATTCTCCTCGAGTCTCTTTTTGAAAACGAAGAAGTCTCAGAAGAAGAGGTGAAAAGCCTCCTTGGAGAGGGCAACCTCTATACAACGATGATGAACGAACTCGCACGTATGCTTCCTGCTGTCAAGCGTGTTCTCATCGATGAACGTAACCTCTTCATGGCAAACAACATCCGCAAAGAGGGCGGAAAGCGAATTCTTGTTGTTATTGGAAGGGGACATATTGAAGGAGTGGCAGAGGCACTTTCTCAACCCTCCACAGGGGAAGATCTCACCACCATTCCCAAGCCAAAAATCTCATCGAGCTGGATTGGCTGGGCAATCGTTATCATCTTTTTCAGTATTACTCTTGCAGGCTTTTTCAAAGGGGGAACCAACCTTGCTCTCACCATGATCCGCGATTGGGTACTCATCACAGGAACGGCCGCCGCCTTGGGATGTCTTGTCGCACTTGCCCATCCCATTACCATTCTCAGTAGCTGGCTCATTGCCCCACTTACAACACTCAATCCCTTCGTAGGAGCGGGTATGTTTTTAGCCCTCATCGAGGCATTCTTTCACAAGCCTCGTGTCCGAGACTTTGAAAACCTCCCACTCGATATTACTACCTTTAAAGGCTTTTGGCAAAACCGCATTACCAAGATTCTCCTCGTTTTTGTGACAAGCTCTCTCGGGGCATCTCTTGGGACATTCATTGGTATTCCCTGGATCTCCAGACTTCTCAATTAGGAGGAATCGCATGCCTAATCAAAGAATAGGTTTCCTCGGAGGCGGTCAACTCGCCAAAATGATGGCTCAGTCAGCCCAACAACTTGGTTTCTCTGTTTGGGTTCTTGATCCCGATCCTCTTTGTCCCGCCCATTTTGTTGCCGACAACCACATTGTCGCTGGCTTCGGTGATGAAAATGGCATCAGAGAACTCGCTTCTCATTGCAATATTTGCACTTACGATCTCGAACACATCGATACGAATGTGATCAGCAAACTTCAAGCGGAAGGTTTTTCCTTTGCTCCTTCTCCTGAAATTCTGAGCACCATCCAGGATAAGGGAGTGCAAAAAGAATTTCTTGCCTCCCGAGGCATACCCATGCCTAAATTTCAACGATACAGCCACTACCAGAGAGAAGCAATTCTTGCGTTTGGGCTTCCCTGTGTCCAGAAAACCTGCAAAGGTGGCTACGACGGTCGAGGCGTTCTCGTTCTTCAAACAGAAAAAGACCTTGACAACTGTTTTCAGCACAATTTTCTGCTCGAAGAAATGGTGAACATCGAAAAAGAGCTCGGCATTATCGTGGCTCGAGACAAAAAGGGAAATATTGTCTCCTATCCCGTCACCGAAATGGTATTTGACCCTGCTGCCAACATCTGCGATATGATTCTTGTTCCTGCAAGAATTCCTGAACACATTGCCCGAGAAGCACAAGAAATTGCCATAAGCTGTGTGGAAGCGTTTCAGGGTGTTGGAGTCTTTGGGGTAGAACTTTTCCTCGATACGCATGGAAAAGTCCTCTACAACGAAATGGCCCCACGCCCCCACAACTCAGGACATTACACCATTGAAGCATGCATCACCAGTCAATTTGAACAACACATTCGATGTATCACTGGACTTCCCATGGGGGCTCCTGATTTACGCAGCCCTGCCATCATGTTTAACCTCCTTGGTGAGGTTGGTTATGAAGGGAAACCAGTCATCGAAGGCTTGGAAGAAGCCCTTTCTCTCCCCGGTCTTTCCTTTCATTTCTACCGAAAAGCTATAACAAAACCCTATCGAAAGATGGGACATGTCACCATTATCGCTCCAACAGTAGAAGAAGCCCTTCAAAAAGCCTTATCCATAAAACCAAAAATTCATATTCGATCGGAGGTTGTATGAAAAATCCTCTAGTCGGTGTTATCATGGGAAGCGATTCTGATCTCAGCATTATGAAAGACGCTCTCGCTGTACTCGAAGAATTTTCCGTGCCCTACGAGGTTCATGTGGTCTCGGCTCATCGTACCCCTGTTTATATGGTGGAATATGCCAGTCATGCCGCATCCCGAGGATTAGAGGTTATCATCGCCGGAGCAGGAGGGGCTGCCCATCTCCCCGGCATGGTAGCATCCTTAACAGAGCTGCCTGTTATTGGCGTTCCTGTCCGTTCCTCAAATCTTCAGGGGCTTGACTCCCTCCTTTCCATAGTACAAATGCCGGGAGGCGTCCCCGTTGCCACGGTTGCTATCAACCAGGCAAAGAATGCCGCCCTTCTTGCCATCAGCATCCTCGGAATAAAATACTCCGAATACCGTCAAGCCTATCGTAACTACAAAAAATCGATGGAAAACGATGTCCTCGCCAAAGACAATCTCCTCACCCAAAAAGGATGGAAAACCTACCTTGAGGAGCAAAAACAGTGAAAATTAATTGGTCTCAAGAGGCTCGGCGTCAGTTCCTCTCTTCCATTGAAACCAACGATATCATTCTCACTCGCTTCATAAGTGAACATCGCTTTTTTCTCATTCCAGAGACACTTCTTCAGTGGATAGAAGACCTCGCTATCTTTACATTCAGCGAAATACCACAACACAACATCCTCATTACCTGTAAACGCCTCGGCATCTCTCTTTCCCCCGAAGAAACAGAGCTCCTCCGCAACATGGAAAAAGCCACCCGAAAAGAAGAAGCCTACAGAGAATTTGTCCAAGAACTCGCCTCGTCAGAGCATCTCCAGTCGCTTCTTTCTCCTCTTATTCAAAAGATAGCCTCACAAAGTCGTCATCTTGGGGAAAAATTGAAGGGGATGCTGTGAATACATCCCCTTCAAGAAATATGGGAAGGTAGTTTACTCTCTCAACCTCAGAGGTGCAGCAAACCAGAAACCTGATAAGCATACCCCGTTGTATAAACAGGCTCGACCTTTTCTTCTCTCCTTGCGTACTCATCCAGCACACGAACAAACTCAACATCAAGAGTATGCCCTCCCTTATACGAAACAAGGAAGCCCTCAATATCATAGGGAAGCAGAGCCAAAGCCCCCAACAAATCAAGCACCTTATGCCGCACAGGCTCATCATCATAACGAGCCCCATTAACAGAGCGACTCTCCTTTCGGCTATACACATGGACATTCTCAAAACCGCCGCCGAGAACAAGCCCATTCTTCTGATAGTAGTCAATATCTTCAAGAAAACCAAATGTCCGTGCACGAGCAATCATATCAAAGGCATTCTCTTCACCCATATTCAGCTGAAAGGTCTGCGTTCCAATCGGCGAATTGGGAAAGGAGATCGTATAGTTAATCTTCAGCGTATAAAAGGGAAGCCCCACCAAAAACTTATCATCCTTAGAGACCCAAAGCGACTCCATCAAGCGCAACTTTTTCTTCCACGCCTTTTGCTCAACAATACCAACCTTGAGCATCTCTTCTACAAAAGGATAAGCACTTCCATCCATAATAGGCATCTCAGAACCACTAAACTCCAGAATGGCATTGTCAATGCCCAGCCCGTAGAGAGCCCCCATCATGTGCTCAACCGTCTTGTAGGACACTACCCCGTCAGAAACAGTAATATTATTGCGCGTATCGGTAATATAATCAACCCCATAGGGAATTGCCCTCTGCTTCCCTTGATGGGTGGTTACAAAAACAAGCCCTGTATTATCTGATGCGGGGTGAACCTCAATAACACTCTTCTCACCACTATGGAGCCCAATCCCTTCGAATTTTACCGAAGAACGTAAGGTTCTTTGTTTTCTTGCCATAGACACTCCTCGCTAATAATTTGGCAAGATTCGTGCCAAAAAATAAAAATTCTAAATTATTGAAAAATATGAACTTAAAAACGAGAAAGAATACCAAAAGTTTTATTTGTATACAAAAGTATACACTAAAAAAGATAGCTGTGTACAGCCTTTTTCAGCTGAGTGTAAGCCTCTTCCAAATCGTTGTTTTCAATCACCACATCGTAAAAAGAAGCCATCTTGAGTTCCTCGCGAGCACGATCCAAGCGCCGCTGAATAGCTGCAGGATCATCACTACATCGTTTGAGGATTCTCTCCCTCAAGGCTTCAAGAGAAGGTGGCACAACAAAAATCAAATACGACTCAGGGAAAGCCGCCTTGATACTCTTTCCCCCTTGCACATCAACATCGAGAAGGGCTGTTTTCCCGCCCTGCATAATACGTTCGAGTTCCGATTTGAGCGTCCCATAGTAATTTCCATAAACCTCAGCCCATTCAGCAAAATCCCCCCGCCGAATTGCCTCTTCAAACTCATCCCGCGAAAGGAAATAGTAATCCACCCCGTGTTGTTCCCCTGGTCGGGGGCAACGCGTTGTAGCCGAAACAGAAAAAGCTAGTGTATCTGACATCTCCTGAAGAAGTCGCTTATACAGTGTTGTCTTTCCCACCCCAGAAGGACCTGAAATCACAATCACCCCACCCTTTTTCATTCTAAATTCCTCAGATGTTCTCGAATCTTTTCAATCTCTCCCTTGATATCAATCGTTGCCTGAATAATATCATAATCCTGCGACTTTGAAGCAATCGTATTGGTTTCGCGGTTCATCTCCTGACAAATAAAATCAAGCTTTTTGCCATCCCCCTGCATCCTCCCCGCGAGAATCTCCTCACACTGATGAATATGACTTTTGAGACGAACCACCTCCTCATTGATAGCCACACGCGAAGCAACAACCTCCATCTCAAGAAGCAAACGATTCTGCACCATCTCCAATGCACTCTCACCTAAACCCTGAGCAAATTCAAGAAGCTTCTTCTGCATCTCTTCTTGATAGCGTTTCAAACTCTCTGGATATTTTTGTTCGATAATTCCCACATTGTTAGCAATGAGACGAAGAGAATTCCGAATATCCCCCACTGTTTTTTTGCCCTCTTCGTACATCATTTCTTCGACCTTGTGGATAACATCAGCAAGGATCTCACGAATACGCTCAAAAAGATACACATCACCTGTAATCTTCTCGCGTTCAAGCAAAGGGCCAACAGTCAAGAGATCCCTCACACTCACATCCGCTTCTATTCCCAGTTCACGAGCAAGATCCACAAGAGCCTTAAAATACTGCTTTGCAAGATCAGTATTCACCACAACACGCGTATTTCGTGCATTTTTTTCAATCACCTGAAGAAAGAGATCTATTTTTCCCCGCTTCAGGGAAGAAAACACCTGCTGCCGAATCTCATTCTCCCACTCCACAGGCAGAGCACTTCCATGAAGTTTGAACTCAAAATAGCGAGAATTCACGCTTTTTAACTCAAGTTCAATATCAAATTCCTCTTCGGAAACGAAACTACTGGCGTAGCCTGTCATACTACGAAGCACTGTTACGCCCCTCCTGTTTATGTATTTTGGTAAGTAACTGTTCAGCAGCTTTTTGTTCTGCTTCTTTCTTACTTCTTCCCTGTGAGACAGCACGCCAGGTATTGTGGAGCGAAACCTCAATGGTAAACAATTTGTTATGATCAGGTCCTTCCTCTTTGATAACCCGATAGACTGGATATTCCTTGTAGGTAGAAAGAGACCATTTCTGCAACTGACTCTTAAAATCCTTCGTCCCCATCTCCATTCGTTTCTGAAGCACTGGCAAGAAAAGCCTCTTAATAAGGCTATAAGTCTTCTCCCATCCATGCTCCAAAAAATGCACGGCAAGAAAGGACTCCATCACATCGGCAAGCACCTTGACCCGAGCCCTTTCATCGGAAAGCGTCTCTCCTTTTCCGAGATTGAGATAATCATAAAAAGAAAGACTATTGGCAACATCGTAGAGTGTCTGTTCATCCACTATACTCGACCGAAGAGCAGAAAGAAAGCCTTCCTTCTCGAGGGGCTGTATCTCATAGAGAAGCCGTGCAATACCAAGATTGAGAACAGCATCACCCAGAAACTCCAACCGTTCATAGTTATAGAGGGGATACTTATTCTCATGCCCATAGGAAGCATGAGTAAAAGCCCTGTCCAATAAGGCCAGGGCTTTTATTCGAATACTAAGCTTTTTACAGAGTGTTTTGAGCTGTTTTTCTCGCTGTGGAGAGAGGTTATACTCACTCGTACTTTTTGAAAACCAGAGAGACATCGTGTCCACCAAAACCAAAAGAATTACTGATAGCGTAGCGAACATCCAGTGCAATGGCCTTGTGAGGAACATAATCCAGATCACACTGCTCATCAGGATTGTCCAGGTTGATAGTTGGATGAATGATGCCCTCCTGGACCATTTTCACCACTGCCACTGCCTCAATCCCACCAGCAGCACCAAGCGTATGTCCTGTCATCGACTTGGTGGAGTTCACCTTCAATTTGTAAGCATGTTCCCCAAAAACCTGTTTGATAGCCATGGTCTCCGCCACATCTCCAAGGGGAGTGGAGGTACCATGAGTGTTCACCAGCTGAATATCCGTAGGCTTAAGCCCTGCCTTACGAAGTGCCACCTTCATAGCAAGGGCTGCACCAGATCCATCAGGGCAAGGAGCCGTGATGTGATGAGCATCGGCACTCATCCCATACCCGACCATCTCAGCATAGATAGGAGCACCACGCTTCAGGGCGTGATTGAGTTCTTCAAGCACAATCACACCAGCACCCTCTCCCATCACAAAACCGTCTCGATCCTTGTCAAACGGACGGGAAGCCTTCGTTGGCTGATCATTATAGTGAGTGGAAAGTGCCTGAGCCTGAGTAAACCCAGCAAACCCCAAAGGAGTAATCGCTGCCTCTGTCCCACCAACAATCATCACATCGGCATCATCCACCAGAATATGATTGTAAGCAATGGCTATAGCATGAGAAGCAGAAGCACACGCAGACGAAACAGAATAATTTGGCCCACGATAACCATACTGGATGGAAACATATCCCGAAGTAATATCCGTAATAATCATCGGAATCATGAGAGGAGAAACCCTCTTATGGCCATCCTCTTCCATCTTGATAGAGTTCTCATAAAATGTCTGAATACCACCAATTCCAGCCGCAATGAGTACACCAACCCTATCCTTTTCCACCGAAGCGGTATCAAGACCACTTGATTTGATGGCTTGTTCTGCAGCAACCCATCCGAAATGGCTGAATCGATCCATTCTCCTTGCAAGCTTTCTGTCAATGAAGTCCTCGGGATTGAAAACCTCATTCTTCACCTCACCACCAATAAGCGACGGTGAATCCTTGAGATCAATATTGGTTACACGAGAGATCCCCGAGCGTCCATTTTTCAGAGCATCCCAAAACTGATCCACATTCAATCCACAAGCATTGATTGTCCCAAGCCCCGTAACAACAATACGTCTCTTTTCCATGCATTCCTCCCGATGAAGGCTTATGCCATCACCATACCCCCATCAACGGTGATTGTCTGACCCGTCACATAATCCGAATCAGAGGATGCAAGGAAGAACACAACATTTGCCACATCCTCTGGAAGCCCCATCCTCTTCATTGGAATCAACTTAAGCTTCTCTTCTTTCACCGCATCAGGAAGCTGATCTGTCATAGCAGTCTTAATATAACCCGGAGCAACAGCATTCACCTGAACATTTCGAGCAGCAAGCTCTTTTGCAGCTGTTTTTGTAAGGGCGATAACACCTGCCTTACTCGCCGCATAGTTGGCCTGACCTACATTTCCCATGAGACCAATAATAGAAGCAATATTGATAATCTTTCCACTGCGCTGCCTCATCATAATGGGATAAGCAGCCTTTATCCCATTGAAAACACCCTTGAGATTAATATCAATCACAAGATCAAAATCCTCTGGCGTCATCTTGAGAATGAGATTATCACGGGTAATACCAGCATTATTCACCAGAATATCCACACTTCCCCATGCTTCTTTGGTCTTGTTGACCATGGCCTCTACCTCATCATAATTTACCACATTCACCTTCATTGCCATGGTCTTAACTCCCTTGGCTGCAAGTTCCTTTGCTGTTTCCTCAGCAGCCTCGAGATTTACATCCACAATCACCACATTGGCTCCCTCATCAGCAAGACGAGTTGCAATAGCCTTACCAATGCCACGAGCTGAACCTGTCACAATAGCATTCTTTCCACTCAGTTTTCCCATATCACATCCTCCATTAGAGAATTTTATTTTATTACAATCGCAAAAGCGCTGCACCCCATGTAAAACCACCACCAAAAGCAACCAACGCCAAAAGATCACCCTTCTTCACACGTCCCTCTTCAATTGCCTCATAGAGAGCCATGGGAATCGTGGCAGAGCTTGTATTTCCATATTTCTGGAGATTCACCATAACACGATCCTCTCCCACACCTAGCCTCTCGGCAATCGCAGAAATAATCCGAAGATTAGCCTGATGAGGAACAATGAGTTTTACCTCCTCGGCTGAAACGTGGTGTGTCTGCATAATCGATTCCAATGCCTCGGTCATGGTTCGGACAGCCACCTTGAAGGTTGCATTGCCATTCATCTTCATAAAGTGGAGACGCTGATCCACGCTATCATGGCTCGCTGGAATCTTGGAGCCACCCGCAGGAAGCCACAAAAGATCAGCATACGAACCATCGCCACCCAGCTGAAAGCCAATAAACCCCGATACATCGTTCTCTTCGGTACGGCTTACCACTGCTGCACCCGCCCCATCCCCAAAGAGAATACAGGTGGTTCTATCTGTCCAATCCGTGATACGAGAAAGCGTTTCAGCACCAATCACGAGAACATTTTTGTACATACCACTGACAACATAAGCGTTTGCCATGGAAAGGGCATAAATAAACCCCGAACATGCAGCCTCAATATCCACAGTAGCAGCATGAGGAAGACCAAGCTGATTCTGAACGAGGGCAGCCGTCGCAGGAAACACATAATCGGGGGTAATAGTTGCCACAATCACCATATCCACTTCCTCAGGTTTAACACCGGCCTTTTGTAAGGCAACCTGAGCAGCCTTGGTAGCAAGCACAGAGGTGGATTCCTCTGGGGCTGCTATCCGTCGCTCTTTAATACCCGTTCGAGTGGTAATCCACTCATCATTGGTCTCAACCATTTTCTCAAGATCATGATTGGTCAATACCTTCTCGGGAACATACATTCCCATTCCTTTGATACAAGCCTTGTACATTTCGCACCTCTCCTGTCATCTGGTTTATAAAAACCTTTCTGACGTTATATTAAGTGGAACTCTTCAAGCTCAGTGTGAATCTTGTTAAGCACCTGATGACGAACAGCACGAGCTGCCGCCTTAACACCATACCGAATGGCATCCTTTCCCGATGCCCCATGGCCGATATAGACATTTCCATTCACCCCGAGAAGAGGAGCACCACCATATCGTTCAGGGTCAATCTTTTCTTTCAACTCCTTGATAGCACCAACATAAAAGGGTAAAGCCAGCATAGCGAGAAAATGACGCTTAATCGCATCCTTCAGAAGTTTAGAAATAGACTTGGCTGCCCCTTCTGCCGTCTTCAGAGCAATATTCCCAATATAACCATCACAAACAATCACATCTGCCTTTGTGCCAAAGAGATCTCCCCCCTCAACATTTCCAATAAAATTGAGAGGCAACCCTTTGAGCATGTGATGAATCTCTTTCATCTCACGAGTGCCCTTATGCTCCTCTTCACCAATATTGAGAAGCCCAATCCGAGGTTTTGTTCTTCCCAACATCTCTCGAGCATAAATCTCTCCCATGACGCAGAACTTGACATAATCAGCAGCCTCACACTCCGCACTCGCACCAACATCGAGAAAGATGTTTGCATCTCCTTCAGTATTGGGCATAAAAGTAGCCAATGCTGGCTTCTTCACTCCCTTTACACGACCAAGAATAAGTGCGGCTGCAACGACAATTGCCCCTGTATTACCCGGAGAAAAGAATGCGTCCAACTGACCTTCTTTATGAGCTCGAAGCCCCACATAGATGCTTGCATCCTTTTTCTGCTTCATCACATTCAGAGGATCGTCCTCCATCGTCACCACCTCGGTAGCATTCAAAAAATCAAGCCTTTTTAACACCGATGGAGAGTAACGCTTCTTCTTGGTGAGGATGGCAAGGAGATTACGATAGGTTGCCTCAGGTCCAATCAACACTACCGTAATATCCTGTTCCTCTTTCAATGCATCAAGAGCACCCTCAACGAGAAGCATTGGATCTTTTTCTCCACTTATAATATCAACACCAATTCTCATAAGCGCCTACCTTCCCATACAAAACGCTTATGCCTCGTGAATAGTACGAGAAACAATCTGCTTACCCTTGTAATATCCGCACTCAGGACAAACACGATGAGGAAGTTTGCGGCTACCACACTGAGGACAAAGAGACAAACCCGGAGTCTTCAGATTGTAATAACCGATAGAACGACGCATACGGGTCTTTGTCTTCGCTGTTTTATGTTTGGGTACTGGCATAGAGTATCCTCCTTTTCGTATGATCAGTTCCTGTTATTGTAAGGTTAAAAGCCTAAATTGTCAAATTTCTGACAACTCAACCCCCTCAAATACCTTATTATCTCTGTTGTGCCAACAAAAAGGAAAGAATTGAAAGGCTATAGCTCGCTCTTTCACTGAGCAACGTCAACACAAATACCTCACCTCTCTGTCTTCCAAACATCTCCCCGCTTATTTACAGTCAGAAACAGTACCAAAACAAAAACAAAATGAACCACTGTGATGAGGATATAGATTTGGATAAGAGAAAACCTCCCCACTACCCCCCAGAGAAGAAGAGCAAAGATCCCAAGGTAACCCCACAACACGGGAACCAACCACTTCCTCTCCATAGCAATGCCATAGTTCACCAACATCTGCAAAAGCCCAAGCGGAAAACAGTACACAATATACCAAGGGGAAAACTCACTTCCTGTCGGTGAACCAAACAGAAACGAAAACAGCCACTTCCCCACCATTCCAACCACTCCCCAAGCCAAAACAAAAATCACACTCACCAACACCATTCCCCGCTTCAAAAAACCATCCTCTCCACTCTTTACCACATAGGTAAACATCACATAAGCCACTGTCAATGAAAGAGCAATCAGATTCTTTCCAAAGAGGCTTGAAAGATTTACCACCCTACTCCACTCGGGGACAAAACGATTCACAAAAGTCTGGTCCAACACTACAATCAAACCAAACGGCAACAAAACCAAAAAACTCTTCAAAAAATTTTCAAAAACATACCGCTGAAAATCCTCATCACGAGATACCTTCAGAGAAGAAAACAAAAAAGGGAAAAGAAGAGCCACAATCCCCACCAAACTACTCCCCACAGAAGCCCCCAATGCCCCATAAGCCCCCCATCCCGCCATCACCATCCCCGTTCCAATCACCAAGCGTGCCATACCCTCCATGGCCACATTGGCACTATAACTACCAAAAGAGAGACACCCCTGATACACCCCCCGCATTCCCGAAAGCCACACCCATGCCTCCAAAACTGCCAACCCAAGAGGAATGAGCCACGGTCGCTCTCTTCCATAAAAATACCAGAGCAAAGGACTCGCTCCAAGATAGAGAACAAAAAGACCCCACCCCATCAACCACAGCGAAGGCAAAACCTTTGTCATGCTCTCTTCTAGTGAAAGATGTCTCCCACTCACAGCCTTGGTAATGGCAAGCTGAAATGAAGGCAAGGGAAAAGCAAGCAAAAAATAGAAAAAAGTATTGTATACTGCAAAATCCGCCGGGGAAAGGTAGCGAACCGTGACAATACTGTATACAAAATTGGCAAGCGTCAACACACCAAATCCAACCAACGAAAGAAACGTACTTACAAAAAAATTTTTCTGACTCATATCTCCCTCTGCATTCACAGCAAAATAAAGCCATAGTATACCACAATGCCCACAAAAACGCAAACATTAGCTTGTATTCCAGCTTTGCCCACCTCAAATACCCAACAATACCACAAAAGTGGTATTCAATACACTCAAGGAGAATAACTTTTACCCCCCAGTGGGGTTGTTTAAACAGGGGGTTAGACCGTATAATATAGATGTAAGTTAACAAAGCATACAACGACCTCTGAAAGGAGAAAAGGTTCCCCACCGCCTTTTCTCCTTGTTTTCACCACATTGCCCCCAGCCCGGGAAGTTAGAGAGAACTTACCCGGGCATTTTTATTCTCTTTCTTCTTATTTGTTGCAAAAAACTCTCTTTTCCTTATAATATAGGCAAAAAATATGGAGAAGTTATGAAACGAGCTCTTTTTAGTCTCTATGTAAAGGATGGATGCGATGTATTCGCCCGTTTTCTCGTCGAAAAAGGATACGAAATTGTATCCACAGGGGGAACCTACCGTTACCTTACCCAACACGGTATTCCTGTCAAGGAAGTAGCCCAGATCACAGGATTTCCCGAAATTCTCGATGGAAGGGTAAAAACCCTTCATCCCGCCATTCATGGTGGCATTCTTGCACAACGGAGTGTTGCTGAGCACCAACAGCAACTTGCCAACCACAACATCGATTGTATTGATTTCGTTGTTGTCAACCTCTACCCCTTTGAAGCCACTATTCAGAAAAGTGAGGCAAGTCTTGCTGAAATTATCGAACAAATTGATATCGGGGGTGTTGCCCTCATCCGTGCCGCAGCAAAAAACTACCACGATGTCTGCATCATCGTCGACAATGGTGATATACCCACTATTATGGAAGAAATTCAAACCACAGGAGACGTGAGTCTGAAAACTCGAACCTATCTTGCAGCCAAGGCTTTCTCCCATACAGCCTACTATGACAGCATGATTTCCACCTACTTTCAGAGAATGACGGGGATGAAGTTTCCACAAGAGATGGGAATCCCTCTTCGAAAGCAGAGTACTCTACGATACGGAGAAAACCCCCATCAAGAGGCCGCTCTCTACCGAAGCTATATTGACACCAATGTTTCCTCTCTCAACGCTGATATTCTCTGGGGCAAAGAAATGTCCTATAACAATTACCTCGATGCTGACGGGTGTATCGATATCCTGAGAGAATTTGCTCAGGATGCCCCCTTTGCCGTGATTATCAAGCACACGAATCCCTGTGGTGCCGCGTATGGAAACACACTTTCTGAGGCTTTCCAGCGAGCCAAAGCAAGCGATCCTGTTTCTGCGTTTGGGGGCATCATCGGTGTCAACAAGTGTCTTGATAAAGAAACCGCACAGGCCATTGTTGAAACCTTCTTTGAGATTGTTATCGCCCCCGACTATACTGATGAAGCCATTGAGATTCTCAAAACCAAGAAAAACCTCCGTATTCTCAAACTCGAAGGCCACAACTGGAACAAAAGTGGCCTCAACTATCGTCGCATAGAAGGGGGAATGCTTGTTCAAGACTGGGATCCGGTGGGCATGCTTAACGAAGAGTGGAAAGTAGTCACCGAAAAGCAAGCTACAGAAGAGCAGAATGCCGACCTCCGTTTTGCCTGGAAGATTGCCAAACATGTGAAATCCAACGCGATTGTTTACGTCAAAAACGGTCAGGTTGTTGGGATAGGCGCTGGACAAATGTCTCGAGTGGACTCCACTCGTATCGCCCTTGAAAAAGCCACATCCGTTGGTTTTTCCATCAAGGGGGCTGTCATGGCATCAGATGCATTTTTCCCATTCAGAGACACGGTGGACACAGCAGCCCAAGATGGCATTGTGGCTATCGTGCAGCCCGGTGGATCGGTAAGAGATCAGGAATCCATTGACGCTGCCAATGAACATGGTATAGCCATGGTCTTCACAGGAGTCCGCCACTTCAAACACTAAGAATCACAGAGGAGGAAAACATGTCAAAAAGAGTTGTGGTTATTGGAGGAGGGTTTGGAGGTCTCTCTATCGCGGCACTGCTGGCAAAAAACGGAAACGAGGTAACTCTCATTGAAAAAAACGAAGAGTTGGGTGGACGAGCACGCGTTTGGCAAAGCAAAGGCTTTGTTTTTGATATGGGACCATCATGGTATCTTATGCCCGAGGTGTTTGAACGCTATTTTGGCCTTTTTGGAAAAAAGGTTTCAGACTTCTATGATCTGAAACCCCTTGATCCCCTCTACCGCATCTTCTTCAACAAAAGCGAAATTATTGATATTCCCGCCCAAAAAGAGAAAATTCTTCAAACCTTCGCCCGTTTTGAGAAGAATGGTGATAAAAAGCTTATGGCTTACCTTGACAAGGCACGCTACAAATACGATATAGCGATGAATGAATTCCTCTACAAGGAATACTCCAACATTTTCAGTTTCCTTAACTGGAAAATGATAACCAAGGGCACACAACTCCATGTCTTTGCCACCCTCGACCGCTTTGTGAAAAAGTTCTTCCATGACCACCGTGCCAAAAAGGTGTTGGAGTATGCCATGGTTTTCCTAGGGAATAGCCCCAAAAACGCTCCTGCCCTCTACTCCATTATGTCCCATGTTGACCTCAACCTTGGTGTATGGTATCCTCTGGGGGGAATGGGCATGCTCGTGAATGCTCTCGAGAGCCTCTGTAAAGACCACGGTGTTACCATCATCAAAGGGGAAGAAGTAAAAGGCTTTCACTACCAAAACAACCGTATCACTGCTGTTCAAACCACAAAAAACAACTACCAAGTGGATATCGTCGTATCATCAGGGGACTATGCCCATATGGAACAGCATGTCGTTGACAAGCCCTACCAAACCTATTCTCCCCGCTACTGGGAAAAACGAGTAATGGCTCCTTCAATGTTTATCATGTATCTTGGGCTCAACAAAGAACTCAAGAACCTCACCCACCATAATCTCTATTTTTCTCTCGACTGGGACAAGCATTTCGACACAATCTTCAAGCAACCATCGTGGCCCCAAGACCCTTGTTTCTACCTGAGTTGTCCATCAAAAACAGACCCTTCTGTCGCCCCAAAAGGCAAAGAAAATCTCTTTCTCCTCATTCCTATTGCGGCAGGGGTTTCCGATTCTCCTGAAATGCGCCATCAGTATGCCGACTATGCTATCAAGCATGTCGAAAATGTCATCGGAGAATCCATCCATGATGCCATCGAGGTGAGTCGTATTTTTACCGTTAACGACTATGAGCGTGACTACCTCGCCTACAAGGGCACGGCTCTGGGTATCGCTCATACTCTCAACCAAACAGCTGTTTTTCGTCCCGCTCATCGTTCACACAAGCTTTCCAACCTTTACTACACAGGGCACTACACCCACCCTGGTGTCGGTGTTCCGATGGTGCTCATTGCGGCAGAGATTGTTGCCAATCTCATTAAGGAGAACTAAACATGGCACAACATCTCCCAAAGCATTTCGAAACCATATTCAAAAAGGGAAGCAAAACCTACTTCAACTCGAGTATTTTTTTTCCTCCCTCTATCCGTGAGAGAGTTTTTCGTCTCTACGCCTTTGTGCGGGTAGCTGATAACTTTGTGGATAGCATTCCCCAACAAAAAGAAGGCTTTTATCAGTTCAAAGAACGCTACCTCAAGGCTCGAAATGGTACCCCTTCCGGAGACGAAATCATTGATAGTTTCGTTGAGCTTTCCCGTGAAATGAATTTTCAAGATGAGTGGACAGATGCTTTTCTTCGCTCAATGGAAGCTGATCTCTTTCGTTCCACGTATCACACATTGGAGGAGACCCTCGAATACATTTATGGTTCTGCCGAGGTTATCGGGTACTTCATGGCTCGCATCATGGAACTCCCCGAAGAAGCCTTTCCCTTTGCTGCTCTCCTTGGAAAAGCTATGCAGTATATCAACTTCATCCGTGACATAGCTGAAGACGTCGAACTGGGAAGAACCTACCTTCCCCTGGCAGAATCCCCCTTCGCCTCTCTTCAGAAAAAAGACACGCAAACGAATCCCGAGGCTTTTGAAGCCTATATCCGAAAACAGATTCAACGCTACTACCAGTGGCAAAACGAGGCAGAAAAAGGCTTCATTTTCATTCCCAAACGATTCCTTGTCCCCATCAAGACAGCATCGGATATGTACAAATGGACAGCAAAACGCATCGAGACTCACCCATGGATTGTCTATGAAAAAAAAGTCAAACCCCCTCGATGGCGAATCTTTTTCCAGATAGCCGTCAACTTTTTCACCATTCCAAACCATAAAAAGAGAGGATAATATGAAGTTTTTGGAAAAGTACCGCGTTCCTATCCAACAAGCCCTCAATAATTTTTTTGACGAAAAACTCCCCATACTCTATCCCATCAATCGCTGGGGGAAAGATGTCATTGAAAGGCTCAAGGAGTTTACCCTTGGAGGGAAGCTTATCCGAGGAAGTCTCATCCTTTTTGGAGAAGAAATGTTCCGAGGTGAGTTTACGTCGAGTGCTATCAAAGCAGCGGTGAGTATGGAGCTCTTTCAAACAGCCCTTCTCATTCACGATGATATTATGGATCAGGACACCACCCGTCGAGGAAAAACAACAATTTTCTACCAATACGCCCAGCTCGCTGAACAAATGAACCACAAGGATTTCTACCACTTTGGAGAATCCATGGGAATCTGTGTAGGAGATATTGCCTTTTTCCTTGGCTTTGAGAACCTTTCTGAGTTGGATGTTTCCCCGTCGCTTCTCAACAAGATTTACAAAACCTTTGCTCGCGAAATCACCTTTGTTGGTCTTGGACAGATGCAGGATGTATTCTACTCCATCACAGACAAAGATTTAAACGAAAACGTTATTCTCTCCATCTATCTTTACAAAACCTCTCGTTACACCTTCTCCCTCCCGCTCATTATCGGAGGATTGCTCGGCGGAGCACGCAAACACCACCTTGCTGGACTTGAAACCATTGGTGAAAACCTCGGCCTCATCTTTCAGATTAAAGACGATGAACTCGGACTTTTTGGCAACGAAAAAACAACAGGAAAGCCTGTTGGTTCAGACATTAAAGAGAATAAAAAGACCCTCTACTTCTGGTATCTTTCCAAAATGGCTACAGAAGAGGAAAAAAAGGAAATTGCCTCCCTCTTTGGAAATCCCAACCTAACAGAACCCTACATCCAGCGAATCCATGATCTCATCCACAAATATGGCATTCAAGAACTTGTTTCTCAAAAACTCCAAAATCTCGCCGACATTGTAAAAAAAGAAATTTTTTCTCTCTCTCTTCCCGTCGATTACCAAAACAACCTTATGGAAATTCTCTCCTACAACCTGAATCGAACATTCTAAAATTAAAAGGGCTGCTTTCGCAGCCCCCTTTTTTTCTCTTAATCCTTGAGTGAACCCAGGGTAAGATTACCAACTATCTGCTTGGAAAGAGCAATAAAGATAATCAGCACAGGAATTGTGGTAACCAATGCAACGGCAGAGTACTGTCCCCACTTGGTATTATGTTCCCCACGAAAAAGCATCAATCCCAAGGGGAGTGTGTAGAACTTTTCACTCATGATAATCACACGAGCCACAATATACTCTGACCAAAACCCAAGAAAGGTAAAAATAGCACTCACCGCAATAGCCGGCTGTACCAGAGGAAGCACCACCTTGAAAAAGGTTGTTAAAAACCCTGCTCCATCAATATATGCCGACTCTTCCAGCGAACGCGGAATGGTATCAAAGAAGCCCTTCACAAGCCATGTGGTAAAGGGTATCGAGGTCGCAACATAGGGAACCGTCAACGCCATAAGATGATTCATAAGCCCCAGCTTTCCCATGAGAATATAGAGAGGCAACAGAATCATCGGAGCTGGGAACATCTGCGTCACCAACAGCAGAATCATAAGTGGCCATCGGAGAGGAAACCGATAACGAGAAAGCCCATAACCTGCAAGCAAGGAACAAATCACTGCCACCAGCGTAGAAACCAGAGAAACAATTAGCGAATTAAGCATCCATAGCCCAATGGGTTTCGTACGAAAGGCTTCCACATAATTGGAAAAGGTAGCATCAGGAGGGAACAGCATAAACGGATCTGGCATAATTTTGTCCCCTGGAGTAACCGAAGAGAGAAAAATATACCATATAGGATACGCTGAAATAATCGACATAATAATGAGACTCAAATACACATAGACAAGCGTCCCCCACGAGTCTCTTTTATCAAAAAAGAATGAGCGATCAATGAGTTTTTTCTTTGGTTTGGCTGCCATACTAGTCCTCCTTCACCGTTGCTTTCATATACAGTACAGCGAACAGTGTGAGAATAATGAAAATAAACACTCCAATTGCTGAAGCATAACTATACCTAAAATACTGCAAACCATCAACATACATCTTTGTCACCAGAATATGGGTTTCCTCTGATACACGCCCGGCATCAGCAAAGATGTAGATAATATTCACCATATTGAACGTCCACACCGTACCCAAAATAATAGCAGGAACCATGATGGGCATGAGAAGAGGAAGCGTAATATAGTTGAACTTCTGCCATGCCGTCGCCCCATCAATGTCTGCCGCCTCATAGTAATCAGAAGAAATCGTCTGCAGTCCCCCCAGAGCAATCATCATCATAAAAGGAAAACCCAGCCAGATATTCACGAGAATACACGCCACAAAGTTGAGGTAAGGATTGGAAAGCCATGAGACATCCTGCATTCCCCACACATAGCGTATCGTATCGTTGACACCAATCTTCTCAAAGATTGCAGGAATAATTCCAAACTGGGAATTAAACATTCCCTTCCACGTTGTTGCTGCAATATACTGAGGAATAGCCCATGGCAGGATAAGAAGCACATAAAAAAGAGACTTCCCCGGAAGTTTTCGATTGAGAAGAGTAGCAAGCCATATCCCAATCGAAACATGGAAAAACACATTCACCCCCGTCCAAATGACTGAACGAATAAAAGTGCCTATAAAATCCTTATCTGTCAAAAGCTTCATATAGTTATCAAGCCCTTTAAACAAATCGGGAAAAGCAAAAGGAAGGGCAAAAATATTGATCCCTATCTTGTTTAAAACCATACGAATGTTTGAATTGCGAACATCATACACAGAGAGCATAAAGCTAAACAAAATAGGCAAAACAATCACAAGAAAAATAGCAAAGTATCCTAAAAAGAGAAATCCCACAGGTTCATACCAACGAGCTGAAGGGACGACACCCCTCACCAGCCTGTACTTCTGCATAGTGGTTTTTACCGCCGTTGTTGCCATCTCTACCTCCTCTCTTATAAAAACAAACCACCGGAGCGGTTTTACACCCCGGTGGAAAAGATATTACATCTCTTTAATCTTTGCCTCAGCAATCTTCTGCATCCCTTCAGCGGCAGCATCAGGAGTCATAGCACCGGACATCACCTTCTTGAGTGTTGGTCCAATAGCATCCCATACAGCACGCATCTCAGCATTGATAGGCATAGGAATACTTTGCTTCACCTGATTAGCAGTAGCATTGATGAAAGGATCAGCCTTGATCTGAGGAGCATCCATAGCCTCAAGGTTAGCAGGACTTTCTTTTGCTACAAGCGCATACTTCACCTGGAAGTCCTTGGTAGCCATAAACTCAAGGAACTTCTTCACAGCAGCAAGAACTGCCTTATCCTTAATGTTAGCATTTACAGAAACGGTCTTGGCAGCATTCCATGCCAAAATAGGCTTGCCCGTCTCATCAACAATAGGAAGAACAGCAATACCAAGTTTGTCCTTCAGAGCATCAGCATAGCCCTGGAAAGACCAAGGACCATTGATGAGGTAAGCAGCTTTTCCTTCTTTAAACATCTTATCAGAAACATCATAGTCAGATTCCTTAGGAATCACACCCTTCTGTTTCAAACCATAGTAGTAAGCGAGAGCCTTCTTCATCTCAGGCGTATTGAGAGTAGGAGTCTTTCCATCAGCAGCAAACACACGACCACCAAAAGCGCCAAGGAAGGTAACAAACCAGAAAGCCTCTGTCTGGTTGAATACCATCGGATAGGTCTTTCCATCTTTGTACTTGGCTGTAAGAGCAATAATCTCACTCATCTTGGTAGCGGGTTTATCAACCATGCTCTTGTTGTAGAGAAGCGTCAGAGTATTTCCAACAAGGATAGGCAGACCATATACCTTACCTTCAAGAGAAGAAGCTTCAACAGCAGCAGGAGAAAGCTTCTTCAGAACACCTGCGAGCATATCATCAAGAGGCATAAGAATACCCGTCTGCACCATGGTACCAATGTTGTCATTGGGCCCAAAAATCATCTCAGGACCACCGCCACCAAGAGCAGCCGTACGGAACTGTTCACGAAGATCCTCAGTACCATAGTGGGTGCGAACCACTTTGATACCAGGATTAGCCTTCATGAACTCTTCAATAAGCCCATCAAACACCTTATCGATGGTATCATCGTGCTGTTCCCAAATATTGATGGTTACCTCTTTCTTGGCACCACCACAAGAAACCAACACGAGACCCAACAGAGCCACCACGCTTGCCAAAGCGACAAGCTTCCTTGAGAAACTCCTTCTCATAGTCTCCTCCTTTCCAGTTTATTGGATTTTTATTTTTTATCATTATACCACTTTCCAAAAAAAAGTCAATAGTTTTCTCCCTCGAAAAAAAATTTTTTAGCTCAACTTTTGTACCAACAAAAAAGCGAACGAAAAACTTTTCGTTCCCCCACAATCCCCTTTTCCCCTTCTTTTTCCTGGGCGGCAGAAAGCTTACCAAAAAACAGTCTTTTCAAAGTTCCAGTTTCACGTTTTCTTTCAAAGTTGCTAAAATAGCCAAAAAAATTTTAGTGCAAAGAAAGCCCTTTTTTGCCTATATCCTTGCGGTACTGCATGCCAGCAAAATGCAACTTGCCCACCTTTTCGTACGCCCGAGCAATCGCCTTAGAAAGGGTAGAAGCAATCGCGGTTACACACAAAACCCTCCCCCCATTTGTTACCCACTGCCCAGGACCAACCAGTTTTGTGCCAGCATGAAAAACCAAACAGTCTACCTCCTGAGAAAGATCCCCCTGAATGGGAACGCCCTTTTTGTAGGCATTGGGATACCCCTCAGAAGCAAGCACCACAGTGACACAATACCCCGGATAAAACTCCGCACGAAAGCTATCAAGCTTTTCTTCGGTAACAGCCCAAGCCAAATCAAGCACACTGGTTTTCATAAGAGGAAGAACAACCTGAGCCTCTGGATCCCCAAACCGTACATTGTACTCCAAAACAGCAGGTCCCCACTCAGTAAGCATCAACCCAAAATAGAGAATCCCCGTATAGGGACACCCCTCCTTTTTGAGACCATCGATCGTTGGTTGAATAATATTCTGTGTAATGAGGTTCTCCAACCTTTCATCAAGGAAGGGAACAGGAGCATAGGCACCCATTCCCCCTGTATTTGGACCTTCATCATTATCCAGCAGTCGCTTATGATCCTGAGCAGAGGCAAGCCACTGAAAATGCCTCCCATCACTCACAACAAAAACACTCACCTCTACCCCATCCAATCTATCTTCAAGAATAATCCGGTTGCCCGCATCCCCAAACTCCTTGTCTACCATCATCCGTCGAATCGCATCAATTGTCTCTTCTTTTGTTTTGGCAACCACAACACCCTTTCCCGCTGCAAGCCCATTGGTTTTTACTACAAAGGGACGGTTTTGTTTTTCTACATAGCGATAAGCATCATCTGCCCTCTGAAAAACCTGAAAATACGCTGTGGGGATGCTATGACGAGCAAGAAACTCTTTCATAAAAACCTTGCTCCCCTCCAACCGAGCTGCCGCCTTTGTCGGACCAAAAGCCTTAATCCTATGTTTACGAAGCTCATCCACCACACCAGCAACCAAGGGAGCCTCAGGCCCTACAATGACCATATCAATCTTCTCTTGTTCAATAAACTTCAAAAGGGCAGTAAACGGCGGTTCCAACGACAACTCAATGTTCGTGCCAAACTGATGCGTTCCGCCATTTCCAGGACATATATAGAGTTTAGAAAGTCGAGAACTCCGAGCAATTGACCATGCGAGAGCCGATTCTCTCCCCCCTCCTCCTAATAAAAGAACCTTCATATCCTCACCTCACTCTTTATTGTTAAAAAGCAAAAATCTCCGCTTGAGCTTCAGTTCACTTCATCACATTCCCTTCACAAGATGATCAATGAGAATTTTGGCACCAATCCCTATGAGCACCACACCACCTATCCACTCGATACGCTTTTCTTTCATGGCTGGCGTCACTGATTGCAAGCGATGTCCCATATATACCCCACCAAAACAAACCACAAAGGTAATCAGCCCAATCACCAGAGCAGGCATGACGATAAACATTTTCAAAACCCCGAGCGTTATCCCCACAGCCAATGCATCAAGACTTGTGGCAATACTCATCACAAACAAATCGGGATACTCCACACAACTTTTCGGAGAGCAATCCTCTGAACCAAACGACTCCCAAATCATCTTGCCTCCCACATACCCCAACAGAACAAAAGCAAGCCAATGTTCCCACTTCTGCACCCACTGAGCCACCTGAGAACCAGCCAACCAGCCAAGAAGAGGCATCAGTGCCTGAAAAAAACCAAAAAAGAAAGCTATGCGAAACGCATGCCGCCAGCGCATCTTTTGCATAAGAAAGCCGTTCGTAAGTGAAACAGTAAAGGCATCAAACGAAAGGCCAAACGCTATTCCAACAATAGTCCACCACTCCATTATTATCCCCCAAGATAGGCCTTTTTCACATCGGGGTTCTCGAGAAGTTCCTTCCCCTCACCCGAAAGAACAATCTTCCCCGTTTCAAGGACATAGCCACGATGAGCAATTTTGAGAGCCTGACGGGCATTCTGCTCCACAAGGAGAACAGAGAGATTCTTTTCACGATTGAGTTGGGTGATAATCTCAAAAATCCTTTGCACCATCATGGGGGCAAGTCCCAAACCAGGTTCATCGAGAAGCAGAAGAAAAGGCTCTGCCATCATGGCACGCCCTATAGCCAGCATCTGAAGTTCTCCTCCCGAGAGATAGCCAGCCCTCTGAGCAGCCCTATCCTTCAAAACAGGAAACCAACGAAAAACCTCATCCATGTTCTTTTCGATACGTGCTTTATCCCTCTGAATGAAAGCCCCCATCTCAAGGTTCTCCTTTACCGTCAACTCAGGGAAAATTCCCCTCCCTTCAGGCACAAGCACAATCCCCTGATAAGGAAGACGATGAGTCGGAGTAATCATCTGCCGACTCCTATCAGATAAAGCCTCATGCAAAACCTTCTCTCGATACACAATCGAACCATCAGTAATCGGCTCCAGTCCCATCACTGCCTTGAGAAGCGTTGACTTCCCTGCCCCATTTGCACCAATGAGCGTAACAATTTCCCCTTCAGACACTACCAGACTCACACCCTTTAGTGCATGAATGCCGCCATAGCGGAGATGAATATTATTGACCCTCAAGACTATCTCTTTCATGCTTCTCTCCCAAGATAAGCTTCAATCACCTGCGGATGACGCTGAATCTCAGCAGGTGTTCCAGCGGCAATCTTCTGACCATAATTGAGCACTGTAACAGCATCACAAATGTTCATCACCAGCTTCATATCGTGCTCAATAAGCACCACGGTAATATCAAGATCTCGTATCCTACGAATCAACTCCATCAAATCCTCTGTCTCCACAGGGTTCATTCCTGCAGCCGGTTCATCCAAAAAGAGCAGCACGGGTTCCATGGCAAGAGCACGGGCAATTTCCACCTTTCGCTGAATACCGTAGGGTAAATTCCCTGGAAGTTCCGCATGATAACGTTCAATACCCACAAATTCAAGCCATTTCCAAGAATTTTCATAAATATCCCGTTCCTCACGACGAGAGTTAATCAAAGCATATACGGCATTCAAAACACCCAAAGGACCTTTAAACGGATGTGTCCCCTTGAAATGCCTGCCAATCATCACATTCTCAAAAACATTGAGTTCCCGAAAAAGCCGTATATTCTGAAAAGTTCGGGCAATACCCAAACGAGCTATCCTATACGCAGGCAAACCCGTAATATCCTTCCCTTGAAAAAACACAAACCCCTCAGTGGGTTCATCCAACCCCGTGATGACATTAAAGAGTGTTGTTTTCCCTGCACCATTCGGGCCAATAAGTCCCGTAATACTCCCCACCTCAACCTCAAAATCAACATCATTCACAGCAACCAGCCCACCAAACTCCTTGCGCAAACATGATGTATACAGAAGCTTCACATTGACCTCCTCTCGAGTATACGGGCAACCTCATTCTCATAGGAAATCCGTTTTCTCCCAAGCACACCCTGTGGACGAAAGATCATCACTACAATCAGTAAAAGACCAAAAAACATCTGATTAAACTGCGCTGGCACAACGCTGGTAAGCCCCGTCAAACGGGGAGCTTCCGACAAGAGCACAAGCACAACCGTTCCCATGAGCGCCCCAAGCGAATTTCCAAGCCCCCCGAGAACCACCATACAAAGAATCATCACCGAAAGCATAAAATCAAAAGTCTGCGGAGCCACAGATTGGTTATATATTGCCCAAAGCGAGCCAGCAATCCCCGCAAAAAAAGCACCAAGCGAAAATGCCACAACCTTATACTTCACGGCATTGATTCCCATAGCTCCAACAACCACTTCATCCTCACGAATTGCTTCCAAAGCCCTCCCAAACCGAGAATGCACCACCCTCCAAACCACAGCGTAGGTCAACACAACAAAAACAGCATACAACAACACATACCCAAAACGAGTATCAAAACCAAACTGAATGCCAAAAACCACAGGGGCTGGAACACCATTGATCCCATTCGGTCCTCGAGTGAGACTGTCCCAGTTAATGATAACATTCTTCACCACCTCACCAAAGCCAAGCGTCGCAATCGCAAGATAATCCCCCTTCAAACGGAGGGTTGGCAAACCCACAAAAAAACCAAGAATTGAAGCCATTATCCCACTCATCAGAAGAGCAAACCAAAAATTCCACCCTCCCGCCGTCATACCAACAGCCGTCACATAAGCACCAATAGCATAAAAAGCAGCATGACAGAGAGAAAGAAGCCCCGTATATCCTGCAATAAGATTCAGACTCAAAGCCAAAATAGCATAAATCTCAACATAAACAACCAGTAACGACAAAAAATTCCACATTATACCTTCTCCCGCTCTTTTTTTCCTAACAAACCAGACGGTTTAAAGAGAAGAATCAAGATGAGAATGGTGAAAGCCACTGTATCACGAAGCCCTTGTGGAATACCGAGTGCCGCCACACCAAAAGTCTCAAGAATCCCCAAGAGAATCCCCCCTAACATAGCCCCCGAAATATTGCCAATTCCACCAAAGACAGCAGCAACAAAAGCCTTCAACCCCGCCAGCGTTCCCATCGTAGGATAGATTTTAATCTCAAGGGCAACAAGCATACCCGCTGCAGCTGCCAGAGCCGAACCAACCCCAAATGTCAAAGCAATGATAAAATCTGTATTAATCCCCATGAGTTTTGCCACATTGATATTCTGACTTGTGGCACGCATAGCCTTGCCCAATTTGGTATAATCAACAAAAACTTTGAGAATCACCATTAAAACCACAGCCGCCACCACAATCAGAATCTGATGCGGTGTGATAGCGAGAGATCCAAGAAGAATCGTCTCATTCTGAAATGGATAATCCAACCTTTTGGACTTTGTCCCAAAGAGAAACGCCGCAAGGTTTGAAAGAATAATGGACACCCCAATAGCACTCAAAAGGGGAGCAAGCCTCGGAGCAGAGCGTAGCGGTCGATATGCCAATCTTTCCACCGTAATACCAACAAAAGCACTCACCAACATGGCACCAACCATCGAAATCAAAAACAGCCACAGCGACCACGGATATACCCCATCTCCATTCAGAGCAAGATAGAAAAAATATCCCGCATAGGTTCCCATCATCAAGATTTCCCCATGGGCAAAATTAATAAATTTCAAAATCCCATAAACCATCGTATACCCCAACGCAATCAAGGCATAGATACTCCCTACCGTGATGCCGTTCCACAGGTGCTGCGCCATTTCAGCCAAGGAAAGATGAAATAATCCCATAGTATCCTCGCTTCAAAAAATAAAAACGGCCGGACGGCTCTGCCGTCCAGCAAAACACTACTTCACTTCTACCAGTTTACCATTCTCGATCTTGTACATAGCAATCTGCTTGTACGACTTGGTCTTGGCATTCGCAACGTAAATACCCACATTCTTGATAGCATCACCCAAAGGCAAGAAGGTAATCTTACCAGAAACACCAGCATAGTTCTGCAGATTCAAAAGAAAATCGCGAACCTTGTTTCGATCAATGGTGCCGTTTCCTTCCTGATAAGCATTCTTCAACGCAAGTACAAGCACCTTAAAGGCATCATACGCATTCAAAGCAAAGGCATCAGGATCCTCTTCATACTTCTCACGATACACCTTAATAAAGTTCTCGCGAAGCGGGTTCTTTACACTAGCCTCATCAGCAGAGTTGGAGAAGATAACACCATCAGCAAGATCCTTTGCAAGGGCAAAGATCTCTGGATTAGAAAAACCATCAGCCGACAGGATCTTCACCTTCAAGCCAAGCTGTTTAGCCTGCTCAAGAATCTGTGCCATTTCGGCAACATAGTTAGGAATATAGAGAGCCTCAGGATTTGCCTCTTTGATCTTGGTGAGCTGAGTCTTAAAGTCCTTATCTCCCTGCACCCCTGTTTCCTCCGCCACAACCTTACCACCACTCTGTTCATAAACACGCTTAAAGTCCATAGCCAAACCTTGGCTATAATCATTCTTGATGTAGAGAATCGCCACGGTTTTAATCTTCAAAACCTCAGCCACATAACGACCAAACACCTCAGCCTGCAACTGATCAGACAGCACATTACGGAAGATAAAATCCCCCTTTGCTGTCACATCCTTGTGAGTTGCCGACTGAGAAATCATCACAACCTTAGCAGCCTGTGCCTTAGGAGCAATAGCGAGAGCACACGAAGAAAACATAGGTCCAACAAACCCATAGATACGATTGACACCGTAGAGCTTCTCGAACGCAGCATTTGCCTTCTCTGGCTTACCCTCATCATCCTCTACATAGAGCTTCACAGGAAGACCACCAATACCACCCTCCGCATTCACCTCATCAAGAGCAATCTGAACAGCCTGAAGCGAAAGCTTACCATAGTTGGCAGCATCGCCAGTCATTGGTCCAATAAACCCTACAGGAATCTCTGTGGGCTTTTTGGTACCACAGCCAAGAACCAAAAGCACCATACTCAAACCAAGCAGAAACTTTTTCATGCACTTCCTCCTTTTCCAAGAATTTTCTTTGAATTATAAAGAAACAATTCTCTTTTTTTCAACTCTCTCAAATCTTTCGCAGTTCATCAACCACCTCCTCCAAATGCATACCATGAGAAGCCTTCACAAGCACTGTATCCCCCGGTTGCAAGAGAGAACGAACACTGCGAATCAACTCCTGCTTGGACGGAAACCAAAAGGCAAGCATTTGGTTCGCCTTCAGCTTCTCAAAAATAAAACGGGACTCCTCACCATGCAAGATCACAAGGTCGGCGAGCTGATTCGTTACAATCTGCTCACCTATCATCTCATGCAACGAGCGAGAGTGATTCCCAAGTTCCAGCATATCACCAAGAATCGCCACGCGCCTCCCCTGTTGAATATCCTTCAAAAGAAAAAGAGCCGCCCGCATCGAAGATGGATTCGCATTGTAAGCATCATTGATAATCGTCCAATTTGCCGTCCTAACCACTTCCGTTCGCCCTTCTACAGGCTGAAAGTCCTCAATAGCCTTGAGAGCCTGAGGAATATTCACCCCAAAGTATTCTGCTACCTTGAGCGCAATGGCAAGATTAACAAGATTGTGCTTGCCAGGGAGTCGATAGCGAAAACTCATTCCCTGATAGTAGAGCACATATCCATCAAGTCCTTTATTCTCCATGATGGTGATATCCTCAGGAATAACATCCACCACCTCAACAGGGGAAAGCTTCTTGTGATAGCTGTAGAATTCATCGTTTCGATTCAAAAACGCAACCCCATACCGTGGCATCATCCCTTTGAAAATCTCCCCCTTAGCTTTGGCAATATTGTAGAGAGAACCAAGATTTCCGATATGGGCATAGCCTACATTGGTAATAACCGCAGCATAGGGATCCACCAACGATGAAAGATAGCCAATCTCTCCCAAATGATTCATCCCCATCTCCAGCACCATGAAATGAGCCCCTTCTTTTACCTCAAGCACACTGAGTGGCAAGCCTATATCATTGTTAAGGTTCTTTTTGGTGGAATGCACCTGATACTTTAGCGAAAGAAGATAGCTGATGAGTTCCCTTGTGGTTGTCTTACCCGAACTTCCTGTTACCGCAATCACCCTGCTGTAGAGATACTTACGATAATGCTTGGCAAGAAACCCGAGAGCCTCTTTCGTATTCTTCACCACAAAAAAAATGCCTGCAGGAAGGCTTTTTCGATTCTTGTGAAAGTAGGTCTTTGAAACAATAAAGACCTTCACTCCCTTGTGAATACACTGGTCAATAAAATCATGCCCATCAAACCGTTCTCCTGCAAGCGCGACAAAACACTCCGAGGGTTGGACCGTTCTCGAATCAATTGAAAAACCACTTACCCCCTCGGGAAGTTCCTGAAGATTCTCAATATAGAGAGCATAGTTATTCAAGGTCAGAACATCCTTCAACCATGCTAAACTAAACATGCTTCTTCCTTAACGATACTTTATCGCTTGTGAATTTCCCCCTCGGAACTCCTGAATCTGGAGATGAAAGCGACGAATATCCTTAATACCAAAAGTAGAAAGAAGTATCTGAAGTATCTCCTGCTGGAGATTTTCTCCATACTCACGACAGGAGCCGTCTGCATTCACCACCACACGAACATCAAGCGAGATAAAGCGACGCTTTACAATAGCCACATGAACATCGCAGTTCACCACTTCTGGAAGAGCAAGAAGCTGTTCCTCAAGATACCCTTGAATAGCCTTTTTGTGAAGGGTGAGTTCACCATAGGGCGTTTTTACAAAAACCGTGTGACTGTAGAAATACTCATAGTACCACCACCAACCCAATCCCAAACCAACAACGAGAAGCACAATCCCAAAGAGCATAAAAAAGACTCCCGGTGCCAAATGAGTCGTAAAGAAAATAGCATTCTCCAGTGGCACTTCCTTCATTCGAGACACAACCAACACAAAGACACCACCCACCAGTGCCACAACAATCCAAGCAATCTGAACAAGAATAGCAAGAATCTTACTCACTGAGTTCTTCTTCATACAATCCCCTCACTGTTATTTTAATCTCCCGAAGTTCAAGAGCACAAATTTTTTTCAGCTCAGAACGTACTGACTGGCTTATCTTGTCCATTGTTTCGGGAAGCTTTTCCCCATTGCGAACTTCGACATCCATACGAATGTCCACCTGATTATATCCTCGGAAACGAACCCAAATACGCAATTCGTCTCGAGAAGAGCGTGAGAGAAAGCCCTTCTTCAAGGGAAGAAGCCGAACAACACCCATCTTGCGGACAACCCTTGCCACCAGATCTTTCACTGCCTGCTTCGTGATTGTGTACCTCTCCATACCTACCTCTTTTTGAATTTATTTCTTCATTTCAAAGCTTTCCATAAATTTGGTAGAATATCTCCCCTTGATAAACTCAGGAGAATCCATCATCTGTCTGTGAAAGGGTGCCGTTGTTTTGATCCCTTCAATCACCATCTCATCAAGAAGCCGTCTCATACGAGCTATAGCCTCTTCTCTATTCCTTCCCCACGCAATAACCTTTGCCACGAGAGAATCGTAGTACTTGGGAATTTCGTAGCCTGCATAGATATGGCTATCAATACGAATGCCAGGTCCACCGGGAAAATGAAGCTTGGTAATCTTGCCCGGAACAGGCATAAAGTTCATATAGGGATCCTCTGCATTAATACGACACTCAATCGCGTGGCCATTCAAACGGAGATCACTCTGGGTAAAGGAAAGCTTTTCTCCCATGGCAACGCGAATCTGCTCCTTAATGAGATCTACCCCTGTAATCATCTCTGTGACCGTATGTTCCACCTGAATACGAGCATTCACCTCCATAAAGTAGAACTGCTGACTCTCCTCATCAAAGAGAAACTCCATTGTTCCGGCTCCGTAGTACCCTGCATGCAGAGCTCCACGACATGCAGCCTCTCCCATCTTCTGGCGAATCTCATCCGAAAGTGCAGGACTGGGGGCTTCTTCAATCAGCTTCTGGTGTCTACGCTGAATGGAACAGTCTCTTTCAAAGAGATAAACGGCATTTCCATGCTTGTCCGCAATAAACTGAATTTCAATATGACGGGGATTCTGGAGATACTTTTCAACATAAACATCCGGATTGCCAAAAGCTGTCTGAGCCTCTGCCTGAGCAATAGGAAGAATACTTGAAAGTTCATCATCCGACCAAGCAACACGCATCCCCTTTCCACCACCACCAGCAGTTGCCTTAACAATCACAGGATAACCAACCTCATGAGCAAACGCAATAGCCTCCGAAACATCCCGAATGATACCCGTTCCCGGAGTAATAGGAACACCAACCTCACTCATTGTCTTACGAGCTGTTGCCTTATCCCCGAGGAGATCAATAGCCTGAGGAGATGGCCCAATAAAGGTGATATTGTGATCCAAACAGATACGAGCAAACTTTGCATTCTCCGAGAGAAAACCATACCCGGGATGGATGGCATCGACTCCAGTAATTTCTGCGGCACTAATGATAGCTGGAATGTTAAGATAGGAATCCTTTGAGAGTGCTGGTCCGATACACACATCCTGATCTGCGAGTTTGGTGTGCAGTGAGTCCTTATCCGCCTCAGAATGAATAGCCACTGTTTGCAAACCAAGCTCTTTTGCCGCACGAATTACACGAACAGCAATCTCTCCACGATTAGTAATCATTATCTTTCGAATCATATACTCCTCCTTTATGCCTCAAGCCGAAACAGTGGCTGACCATACTCAACAGGCTGCCCTTCTTCCACCAGAATTTCCTTGATCTTACCTTCTTCGTCTACTACAACATCCTGAAGATGCCCCAACACACGAATATGAGCAATCACATCCCCTTTCTTGACCACATCACGCAACTTTACATAAGCTTCCTTGGTCTTGGGATTCAAGCGGGTAAAGATCCCCACCCACTTCGAGGTAATCTCCTTTAAAGCAGGTTGGGGTTCCTCAGATGCGGCAGAGGTTGGTATTGGTGCCACCGCCATGGCAACAGGTGCTGTTTGAACCTTTTGAACCTGTTCCCCACCTACCACAAGCCTCACCTTGAGATCCCCTTGCTGAAACTCAATCTCGCCCACATCAACATCTTCAAAAATTGTGTAGAGTTCCTTCAAATCCTTCACGGGAAACATATCACACCTCCGTTTTTCTTTTATTTCACCCGTTCGATATAACGATCATCACGGGTATCAACACGAATCTTCTCTCCAACCTGCACAAAAAGAGGAACTTGCACAACAGCGCCTGTTTCAAGGGTGGCAGGTTTTGATCCACCACTCACCGTATCCCCACGAACACCGGGATCTGTTTCCACAATCACCAACTCAACAAACATCGGCGGTTCCACGGAAATCACCTGACCATCATAAAATGAGAGATCACACACCATTTCATTCTTGAGGTATTTCTTTGCCTCATCTACAACCTCTTCGGGAACATGAAACTGCTCGTAGGTTTCAGTATCCATAAAAACATAGTCTGTCCCCTCTTGATAGAGGAGCTGGGCAGGGCGTGTTTCGATCATCACATCCTCAAGATCCTCTCCCGCACGAAAGGTTTTTTCTACCACAGCATCTCTGAGGAGATTTTTCAGTTTCGTACGAACCACAGCACCACCCTTTCCCGGCTTGTGATGCTGAAACCAAATAACCTTGTACAGTTCTCCGTCAATCTTGATCACCGTTCCTTTGCGAAGATCATTTGAAGAAATCATATATATTACCTCCAACTCTACAATTCATACTCAACCTGTGTTAAAACCTCTGCACCATGCTTACGAACAACAACCATGTCCTCAAGCCTTATCCCAAATCCTTCGTGAGGAAGATAAATCCCCGGTTCAACCGTAAACACCATCCCTTCCTGGAGAGGCTCATTATTTCCAAAACGGAGGTAGGGATCCTCGTGGATCTCAATCCCCACTCCATGCCCCGTAGAATGCCAAAAATAATCAGCGTATCCCGCCTTGGCAATCACATCATAGGCAGCAGCATGCACAGCCTCAGCCAAAACCCCTGCCTTTACTGCGGCCTCTGCTGCGTGGAGAGCCTCCTCCACAATCGCACGAACCTTTTCCACGATTGGTCTTTTTATTGTAACGGGAGAAAAACATCTTGTAAAGTCAGAACAATATCCATCCTTCACAATGCCAAAATCAAACATCACCACATCGCCTTTTTCTATCACCTTTGAAGAAGCCGTCCCATGGGGAAGGGTTGTTCGGTAGCCTGAAGCCACAATAGGCTCAAAGGAAAACCCCTTCGCCCCCCTTTTTTTTAGAAAATACTCCAATTCTGCGGCAATCTCTTCCTCTCGCCTCCCCGGTTTTGTCTTGCGAGTAATGAAGTAAAACCCCCACTCAGTAATCAGGAGGTTCTGCCTCATAACCTCGATTTCAAGCTCATCCTTCACCATCCTCTGCTCTCGAAGAAGCCTACTCTCCTCAAAAGTCACCCGAGCGTTACTCGACAGATATTCGTACAGAGCAAGAGGAAATGTCGCCTTGTCCAAAAGAAGACGAGCAATTCCCTGCTCCTTCACTACCTGCAAAAGACGCTCCTTTCTTCCTCGTCCACTTTCAACAAGCAACAGGGTATAGGGAACCTTTGCCTCATAACGAAGTTGTTCTGTATAACGCTGATCCGTGATAACAAAAAGCGCTTCACTTGTTACCACAATGGCCGTATCATCTCCCATGAAACCCGTAAGATAAAAAACCTCTTCCCTTTTGGTTGTCCAGAAGGCTTCTGCTTTTTCAAGCCTTTTTTGAAGTCTCGCCAGTCGTGAAGCAAAATCAAACATTCTTTTCTCCTTTCAAGGAGTATATTATAGGGAAAAAACACCATCCCGTCAAATTGTCTGTAGGCCAAGACGGCTTTCGATTCAAAAAAGAAAAATTGCACAAACATCTCATTGCTTTTATTCTTTTCATCGAAATTTCACAGATGAAGGGGGCATCGTCCCCAAGCAAAGAAAGCAAAAATATCACCGCAAACTCAAAGCAATTCGAGGAGATTTCCGTTTTGAGGCAACGATTGTATTTCGAGTAGATTTATTATGAAGCAATTCGTGGGCTTGACAAATCCTATTTCCACCTTATAATGAACAGGGGCAAAATTTAAGGAGTTTTGGTATGAGACAGGGAACCTTTTCTCGAAAGACACGGGAAACCCACCTGGATCTCTCCATTGATCTCGACGGTCAGGGGATCTATGAGATCAACACGGGGGTAGGTTTTCTTAATCATATGATCGAAACAATCTCCCGTCATAGCTTTATCAACATTTCTCTCAGTGGAAATGGTGATATCCATGTTGATTACCACCACCTCGTTGAGGATAGCGGGATTCTCCTTGGGCGCTCCATCATGAACCTCCTTGGTGATAAAAGGGGCTTGAAACGGTTTGGTTGGGCTATTCTTCCTCTGGACGAAGCTCTCGTTGAGGTTGCCATTGATATTAGCGGAAGACCATCCTACCATTCTAACCTCAATGCTTATCCCGGCATGATTGGCACATTTGATATGGAATTGGGGGACGTGTTCTTTCAAGGGTTTGCATCGATGGGATATACCCTGCATGTTCTGGTACAGCGAGGAGAAAACCGCCACCACATCCTCGAAGCTACCACAAAGGCTTTTGCTCATGCGCTCCGACAAGCAATCGAGATAGATACAAACCATCTCGATCATCTTCCTACAACCAAAGACTACTTTGAAGCATAGGACAAGAGGAAACAATGATAGCAATTGTTGACTATGAAATGGGTAATATAGCCAGTGTATACAACGCTTTCCGTCGTGTAGGTGTGACTGAAAACCAGCTCACCATAGCAAGAACAGCAAGGGATATTCAGCAAGCTCGTGCTCTGGTTCTCCCCGGTGTTGGTGCTTTTGGTGATGCCATGAAAAATCTTACCAAAGCCCATCTCATCGATGCCATCATGAAACACGTCGAAAACGGCAGTCCTCTTCTTGGTATTTGTCTCGGTTATCAGCTCCTCTTTGAAAAAGGGGAAGAGGGCAAAACAACCCATGGACTTGGACTTGTTGGTGGAAGGGTGGTGCGTTTTCATATAAATCTTCCCATTCCCCACATCGGTTGGAGTACAACCATCCTTCGTCAGGAAAAAGAAATATTTGACTTTCTCTCCCAAAATGTTTATTTTTACTATGACCACGCTTATTATCCTGAGGTGGAGGATACTCGTGTGATCGCCTGTGAAACGGAATACGGCATACGCTATGTTTCCGGTATCCAAAAAGACAATATTTTCGGTTTTCAGTTTCATCCTGAGAAAAGTCATAAGTTTGGACTTCGTCTTCTTTCCAATTTCGTTTCCATTTTATCAAAGCGAGGTTGTGTATGATTATCATCCCAGCTATCGACATCAAAAACAAAAAGTGTGTTCGTCTTGTTCAGGGCAATCCAGAGTTTGAAACAGTATATTCGGATGATCCTGTTTTTCAGGCTCAGTTCTGGGAACGAGAAGGGGCCAAACGCATCCATATTGTAGACCTTGACGGTGCTTTCAACGGAAAGCCCCAAAACCTTGAAATCATCGGCAAAATAGTTGAAGAGGTGAATATTGAGGTCGAAGTTGGGGGCGGTATACGAGACAACCGTGTTATCCGTGCCCTTCGTCACAGGGGGGTACACAAGGTTGTAATTGGGACGGCGGTTATCGATAACAAAAAATTCGTCCGAAACCTCTGCAAAAGTGACCCCGATGGTGTGATTATTGCTATCGATGCCGCTGATGGATTCGTTGTCAAGAATGGCTGGAAAGAAGTTACCTCAACCCGTGCCGTTGACCTCCTCAAAGAAATCGAAGATTTTGGCGTTTCGGAAGTTATCTATACTGATATCAGCCGCGATGGAACCCTCGAAGGTCCCAACTACGATGCATTGGAAACCATGCTGACGGTTTCTGATATACCGATTATCATGTCTGGTGGTGTGTCCTCTCTTGAAGACATTAAAAAGCTCAAGGAATATGAACCCATGGGGCTGAAGGGTGTCATTGTCGGAAAAGCCCTCTACGAGGGAAGGTTCACTCTCCGTGAGGCTCTCACCTACGCATGATACAGAGAAGAAAAACTCGCCAGATCTTTGTTGGATCTGTGGCTGTCGGGGGGAACGCTCCCATTTCTATTCAATCCATGACAAGTGTTCCTACTGTGAACACTTCTGCCGTTGTTCAACAGATCCATCGACTGGAGGAGGTTGGTTGCGACATTGTTCGTCTTGGCATTCCAGATCAGGCAAGTGCTGAAGCAGTTGGTACCATTAAAAAGCAGGTCAAAATCCCCCTCGTAGCGGATATTCATTTTGACTATCGGTTGGCACTCACCTGTATCGAACAAGGAATTGATGGGCTGAGACTCAATCCCGGTAACATTCGTAATCCCGAACATGTCAAAGTTGTTGTGGAAGCATGCAAAGCTCATCGTATTCCGATCCGCATAGGAGTGAATGCCGGTTCGATCGATCGATCCCGTTATCCCCACCCTACAGCCGAAGCCCTCGTTGATTCTGCTCTCAAGCACATTGAAATCCTCGAAAACCTCGATTTTTATGATATCAAGGTATCCCTCAAATCCTCCGATGTACCTACCATGGTAGAAGCTTATCGGCTGTTCTCCACCAAGCGCGACTATCCTCTTCACCTTGGGGTAACCGAGGCGGGTCCTCTCAGTCAGGCTCTCATCAAAAGTGGCATCGGTATTGGAAGCCTTCTTCTCGATGGAATCGGAGACACCCTTCGTGTCTCTATCACAGGGGATAACCTCGAAGATGAAGTTGAGGCTGCGCGTATTATTCTGAGAAGCCTCGGGCTACGCAAAGAAGGCATTGAGATTGTTTCCTGCCCTACCTGTGCCCGCAAAGAGTTTGATGTTGCCCGAACAGTAGAGATCTTTCAATCCAAAACCAGACACATTCGAAAATACCTCCGTGTTGCCATTATGGGATGTGTGGTCAATGGCCCCGGTGAAGCTATTGACTCTGACATTGGAATTGCCATTGGAAAAAGCGGCGCTCTGATTATTGAAAATGGCAAAAAAACCCCTCTCCGTATTAATAACCTCTCCCCCGAAAGCATCGCTTCCACCCTTGTGAAAGAAATCGAAAAACGCCTCTGAATCTCCTGATACCACTTTTGCTCTTGCGTTCGTCCTGGTCTCACCCTGTTTATGGTTGGTGAACTTTAGTCAATTTTGTTTTGTATATACACTGTCTAAGTCTTGTGTAGATTTTATGTGTAGTATTGCAAGCTAAATCAAGCTCTTTATATGCTTTGTTAACAGCAGCTTCAAGAACAAATAGCTTTACAGTCTGTATGAATTTAGAGAATGAAACTTTTAAATCTTCAAGGATACTACCTTTTCTAACACTCCATTCTTTTTTGCATTTATAACATTTGTCTAACTTTACCAATGTTTTTGGCATGACAGAAAGGACAGCTATCAAATGTTTTAAGTTTGCCTTTTTCAGTATATTGAAATATTTTACAACAGAAAAAGACTTCATTCTTAGCTGGGTTATAGAACCCCAGAAGAGTTTGTGAAAAATTCTTTGCGTAACTGATATTTTACAAAATTGACTAAAGTTCACGGTTTTCCCTGTGGAAAAATTGAGACAAGTGAACAGCAATCGATTCCCCCTCTTGAAATGCGAAAACGTCGTCCTCTTTTTTTGGACACGACAAAAGAGCTTAAAAAAACTTCCCATACCAACACTTTCTTGCTTTTTTTAAAAAAAGAGTGTATAATAAAAGAAAAAGTGGAGGCTCCTATGAAAAGATGGTTTTTGATCTTTGTCAGTATCAGTATAGGATTTGCTCAGGCTGGGAAATATGAAATTCAGCGCAACTTTCCCTCTCGCTATGTCGAAAAAAGAACCATCGTCATTTACCTTCCTTCTTCTTATGAGAACGACACCAATCGTTACCCCGTTCTCTACATGCACGATGGTCAGAACCTCTTTGAAACGTCAAAAACGGGACTCAAGGGAATGGGGAGCCCCATCAAGTGGAATGTCGACACTGCCTTAGAACAACTTCTCACATCCAAGGCTATCAAACCCTGTATCATTGTGGGAATCTTCAATACGGCCAAACGCATCGAAGAATACTCGCCTCCCACCAACACCAACACCCTTGGTTTATTAGACAACTATGCCCACTTTATCATCGAAGAACTCAAACCTTGGATTGATACGCACTATCGAACCGACCCATCACCTCAGGCAACAGGCATCATGGGCTCATCCATGGGAGGGCTTGCCTCTTTCTACATTCAGATGCACTACCCCCATATTTTTGGCTTCGCTGGGGTGATTTCCCCCTCCTTCTGGTGGGGAAATGAACAGGTCCTCAGACATATTGATCAAAGCACCAATCTTTCTCAGATTCAGACCATGTACATCGATGCCGGGTGGCGTGAATCCGATGAGATGATTCTTCCTGCGCGACATGTGTACAACAAACTCCATCCTTTTCTCGGAAAACGCCTCTGGTACTATGAAGACCGAAACGGCACCCACTCAGAATCATCATGGCAGAGTCGTGTTTGGATGCCTCTTCTTCTCTTTCTGGGAAGAGAAAAACCCTCTCTCCCTGTCTCCATTCTCACCGTGATGGAACCACCCATTGTAGGTATTGGTGACACAAGCACCATCACCATCGAAGCCACCTACCAAAACGGTATCAAACAAACCTTCTTCCCCTCGCTCAAAGCAGAGAGAGATGTCCTCATCAACGGGGCTTCATTTACTCCCCAAAAAGCTACCCCCATTACCCTCACCCTTCAAAGCGAAGTGGGGAGCCTTACCACCAACATTCTTGTTCTTCCTAAGAGTCGAGATGACATTACGATACGATTCATAGCCCAAAAGCCTTGTCAACTCCTTATCTACCGCATGGTGGAGAATAGCACCACCTCAGAAACAAACATCATCATCGACTTGAAACTCCAGAATGAAACCAACATTACCCGCAAGCGCGGCACCCGTTTTCACTTCCGGCTCGTTGATCCACAAGGACAACTCATCACCAACCAACAGGGGAAACCCTATGACCTCTCGGTGACCTTTACCCGCGATAGAGATTACGAAATTGGATTTTGAAGAAACTTCTGGAGAGCCTGATCGAGTCTCTCTGAAACAGCCAAACGACCATTCACCAATGTTGTGGTTGTCACCTTTGCTTCCACAATCAGCTTCTCATCAGGCATTCTATAAATATTCTGGTAGAAGATGTACTTGAGTTTCCCCTCTTTTGCCACATTGAGCCGACACACAAAGTTATCCCCACTTCGGAGTGGATAACGGTAAATAATCTCAATCCTCGCCACCACAGCATCCACTCCCTCTTCATGGAGTTTTGCAAAATCAAGCCCCAATGTTTTCAAGAATTCATGTCGAGTATGTTCAAGGTAATTTTGATACACCGCATTGTTGACAATTCCTTGAATATCACATTCATAATCCCGCACCTTAAACGCTTCCTCATAAACAAAATCCATAGTCACCCCTCCTTTTTCTCACAAACATCACCTTTGATGAGAAGGAATATTCCCACCAATAGCCTTAAGTTGCTCATAGTAAATCATACGAATCGCCAAAAGAATCTCTCTGTACTGATCACTCGCATAGTCGGGGTATGTCCAAGACCAAGGTTGCCAAGATTTTTTCTGGTAGTGAAGGGTAACCTCTTCATAGATTCCTTTCCCTATGTAGAGACGATGCATCTGATCCTTTGTTGTAGCCAGTACAAACTTGCCAAGCTGCATATACCCCGGATCGAGATTCACCCGCCTTTTCCCTTCGCATGCCAATTCCTCCTCAATCTGATTCGTCGTCAGTTTAATCTCCACCAGATCTTCAGGCTGAATAAGACGCGCAAACGAAAGAAAAGTACGAAAGATAGGCTTTCCCATTTCCTCATCGTAATAATGCGTGAAGGTAAATTCAAAAGGTTCGATAGCAAAGTCTGTCTCCCCATAGAGAGAAACAAGCCTCTCTCGAGCCTTCTCATAGCGAAGCTTATCAGAAAAAAGCACTCCTATGACAAGCTTCACAGGCTCATGCTCCATCGCCCTTCCCATGCAAAAATCCTTCTACAAGAGAATACGAATACCAAGAGCCAACTGAATTCCCCCATCTGGCAGCGATGGTCTTTGAAAATGATTCTGATTCAACAAATTATTCACCATAAACTCAATATAAAAATCCTTACCTATGAGTTCAGAGAAGCTTGCATTCACAATCAAAGCATCGGGCAAGGTAGCCCCTGAAGCAACTATCACCGAAGTATAGTAGGTACCCTTCACCGATGTTGTCAAACCTATTGTGTCCCACTGCCACTCAAGAAGAGAAGAAACCACCAACGGCATCACCTCATAGAGCGAAGATGTAAAAGGAAGCATATAGGAAACCGTGGTGCGAGAGAGAAGCTTCTTCACTGGCTTCCACTCAAGCCCACCCTCTACTGCAAGAATCGACACATTGGGCAACTCTTCGTAAGTAAACAAGTCTATCCCCTGCTGGTAAACAGGATTGGGATAAGCACTATAACTATGATAGAAAACACTCCCCTTGAGCATAAGATCCTCCGAAGGCATATACTGCACACTTACCACAGGCGACCAACGATCTGCACGCACAGCATTGGAGAAGATATACTGATTTTCCTCTACAAAATTTCCACCCAGAAAACGTTTTCTCTCCCCTTCTATACCCACCATAAAGAGCAAAACATCTGTATAACGATAACGCGCCATCACAATCGGATACCAGAAAAAGGGATCCCTCGAAGAAAAGTATAACCGTGCTCCCACATCCAACGAAAACGACGAAACCACATTGAGACGATCAAAAAACCCCACATCTCCCTCATGAAAGATCATATCCTGAAAGATATAGAGGTATTGTCCATCCAGACGAAGAAAATTATCCTTTGACCAGTTTGCCTCATAACGAAAAGCAGGAGAAAAATGATACAAAGGCTGATTGGTATAGGAAGCACTCGTCAACTTATGCTGACGCTCAAAGTAGTTTCCCTCCACAGAAACAGTAAAGGCACTGTAAGAATCAGGAATAAACGACAATCCTATCTTCCCCGGAAAGTAGCGCACCTGTTCAGAAAGGCTCGCCCTGTTGGTATAAAGTCCCAACTCCCGAATATAATACCCCACCTCTGTCTGAAGCTCCCAATTGGGAGAGAGCATGGCAATCACATCCACCTGAATATCATCTACCTTCAGCTCAGTATTGTACAACCGATCATTGGAGAGAGTAAGACTCCCACGAGAATTCCGCAGATAGGAAACAAGATAGTTCAATTTGTCAATACGTTTCCCAATCGTAATATCAGAAAAGAGATTCTCACTCGTTCCATACCACAAACGAAAACTCGAAAGAGAAAAGGAAGGAGACTTGCGCTGATTCGTAAGCTCAGCCTTGTAATACTCACTCTTTCGGAGATAAGCCAGCTCAGCCAGATCCACCCTTCCAAAGTCGATATCCTGCCCCGAAAGCCCTATATTTGTCTGATCCTGAAGTGGAATAGACGTATCCCCCTCAAGAACAATCTTTACATCAGGAAGAACAATAGTCGATGAAACATTCTCCTGTGCCCAGACAACCGCCGCGAGAAAAAAAATCAGGTATTTTTTCATAAAGCCTCCCATACTTTTGCCTTTTCCACTCACATCGATACCTCATATTATAAGGATAGAGTACCAAAGTGTCAATTGAAATTCTGCCCACAATTAAAGAAAGAAAACAAGCTCATAGCAAAAGATAGTGTTTCCTTCATAAGCTTTTTCTCCACGGAGAAAGAAAGCAACAAAATATCCCCTTTTCCCCGCACATTTCCCCTCGATATTTGATTTTCTTTTCATTTATCGTTAAAATACTTTAATCTCAAATTCTCATAATAAGGAGTGCTGTATGCCAAAGAAGACAAACTCTCAAGGTATCAACAGGGAGCTTGTTGAACAGATTAAAGAAGGGTTCTTACGCCATCGCCATTACTCATTAGCCAAGGATGAATATACTGCTACTGATTATGACAACTTCCTCAGCTTGGCGTACACCGTTCGTGATATGCTCTTTGATCGCTGGATCAAAACCCAGCAAACCTACTACAACAAAGATGTCAAGCGTGTTTACTACCTCTCACTGGAATTCCTTATGGGACGCACCCTCGGGAATGCACTCACCAACCTCGGTATCGAAAAAGAAGCCGAAGTTGCCATGAAGGAACTTGGTCTCGACATCGCTCAGCTCCGTGAAGAAGAAAAGGACGCCGGACTTGGGAATGGTGGTCTTGGACGACTGGCAGCGTGTTTCCTCGACTCGATGGCCACCCTTGGTATGGCGGGATACGGGTATGGTATCCGCTACGACTACGGTATCTTCAACCAAAAGTTTGTCAACGGCTACCAGGTAGAGGAACCAGATGATTGGCTCAAACTCGGCTACCCCTGGGAAGTAGAACGCTGTGAATTTCAGATTCGTGTACGGTTCTATGGTAATGTTCGTGTAATTAAGGACGAAAAGGGCAATGACAAGTACCTGTGGGAAAATACCCAGGATGTGCTCGCCATCCCCTTTGATATACCCATCCCTGGCTACAAAAATGACGTCGTAAACACCCTGCGACTCTGGACATCTAGAGCAACCAACGAGTTTGATTTCCACGATTTCAACTCAGGAAACTACATCGAAGCCGTTGAAGAAAAAAACATTTCAGAAAATATTTCCAAGGTTCTCTACCCCAACGACAATAGCGTTGCAGGAAAAATTTTGCGACTCAAACAACAGTACCTCTTTGTGGCAGCATCCCTCTGGGATATTATTCGCCGCTACAAAAAACACCACAAAGACTTCAAAGACTTCCCTAAGAAGGTTGCTATTCAGCTCAATGATACCCATCCCGCTATTGCTGTGGCTGAGTTGATGCGCCTTCTTGTCGATGAGGAAAATCTCCCATGGGATGAGGCATGGAATATTACCCGTCAGGTATTCGGATACACCAACCACACCCTCATGCCCGAAGCCCTCGAGAAATGGCCTGTTGCCATGATGGAAGAACTTCTTCCTCGTCATATGCAGATCATCTACAAGATTAACGCCGATTTCCTCGCAGAGGTGAGCCACCGGTTCCCCGGTGATATCGATCGCTTGAGAAGAATGTCACTCATCGACGAAAGCGGTGAGCGCTATGTCCGCATGGCTTGGCTTGCAACAGTAGGAAGTCATTCCATCAATGGTGTAGCAGCACTCCACACAGAACTTCTCAAGAAAGAGCTTTTCCATGATTTCTATGAAATGTGGCCCGAACGCTTCAACAACAAAACCAATGGTATTACTCCTCGTCGCTGGCTCTTAAAATCCAACCCCAAGCTTGCCGAGCTCATCACCAATTCCATTGGAGACGAGTGGACAGTAGATCTCTACAAGCTCCGTGGCCTCGAGAAATTTGCCGAAGACAAGGCCTTCCAAAAGAAGTGGCAGGAGATCAAGCTCGAAAACAAACAGCGTCTGGCTGCCATTATCAAACAAGAGTGTGGTGTTGAAGTCAATGTCAATTCCATGTTTGATGTTCAGGTGAAGCGTCTCCACGAGTACAAGCGCCAGCTTCTCAATGCGTTGCACATCATTCACCTCTACAATCAGATCAAAGAAAACCCCTCAAAACCCTTTGTGCCACGCACATTCATTTTTGGAGCAAAGGCTGCACCCGGCTACTTCATGGCAAAACTCATCATCAAATTCATCAACAATATCGCCAATGTGGTAAACAACGACCCCGTCGTTGGTGACAAGATGAAAGTAGTCTTCCTGCCCAACTATCGCGTCTCCCTTGCTGAAAAGATCTTCCCTGCTTCTGATCTTTCCGAGCAGATCTCTACAGCCGGAACCGAAGCAAGTGGGACTGGAAACATGAAGTTTGCTTTAAACGGTGCCCTCACCATTGGAACACTTGATGGAGCCAATGTAGAAATTGCCGAGGAAGTAGGGATGGAAAACATCTTCATCTTCGGATTGAAGGTAGAAGAAGTCGAAGCCCTCAAAAAACAGGGCTACCATCCTTACCACTGCTATGAGTCCAATCCCAACATCCGCAAGGTTATTGATCTCATCGCAAGTGGCTACTTCTCTCAGGGAGAGGACCCCAACCTCTTCAAGCCCATTGTGGACAATCTCCTTTACACCGATCCCTATCTCTGTCTGGCTGATTTCCAGCTCTATGCAGACTGTCAGCAGAAGGTTTCTGAAGCATACCTTGATACCTTCACCTGGACAAAGAAGTCCATCCTCAATGTGGCTCGTATAGGCAAATTCTCAAGCGATCGTACCATCATCGAATACAACCGCGATATCTGGAAGGCTGAAGACCATATCCTCAAATAAGACAAAACGTCAGGGGCTACCTCGTGTGGCCCCTTTTTTATTAAGAAAATGTCTCTTTTGGCTTGAGAAGTCTTGAGTTCTATCACCATACAACCGATAAACAAAATTGTGGAGGTCTTTATGTTTATCGATAGAAGAAAATTTGAACGAGAAATTATTGATATCCCGGCACGTTATGAAAACAAAGGCAAGTGGCACGATTGTCACATTGACGATATCTCTGAAGATGGTGTGGGTTTGGAAGGCATAGAAAAACTCCACACCAATGATACCATCAAGGTTGAATTTCGCGGAAAAACCTTTGAAGGAAAGGTTATTTACACTGAGGGAACACACGCTGGCATCAAGTTCATCAACATTACACCAGAAGAACGAGCGTGGATCACCCAACAGAAAACAATCAAATAGTCCCTATTTCTCACCAACAAGGCTTTCGATAAGAGCAAACAACTCCTCAAGAGAAAACGGTTTGGCAAGGTAGCCATCCGCTCCTATCTCCTCTGCCTTCTTGTGAAGAATGTCCTCGCTTCTCCCCGAGATGAGCACCACACGGGGAGAATTCCCTTGACGAGCCTCGATGATATGCCTCCCCAGTTCATAGCCCATTCGTTCAGGCATCAAGAGATCAATAAGCACCACATCCGCCTTTTCATTAAGAAGATCTTCTACGCGTGGGGTTACCTGTAATGACACCACATCATAACCAGCACCACAAAGAGACTTCTCCAAAAAACTCAAAATATCTCGCTGATCATCAATAATCACAATCTTCTTCATACCTTTATCACTCACCCTTTAAATCAAACTCTTCCCGCAAAAAGTATAAAAGAAAACCACAAAAAAATCAACCAAAAAAAAACAAAAGGAAACGCTTTTTCCTGCTCTCTCATTTTTCTCTAACGGAGTCTATAAAACACACCTCCATTCTCCTCTACAGCAACAACCTTGCTTTCCTGTTGGAGTCGCTCCAAATACACCCTCACCTCCTGTGAGGAAATCCCCAGCATAACAGCCAAATCATCGACTTGCATGGGTCGTCGCGTTATCACCTCAATAATAGACGCTTCCACATCCCGATGATAGGACTGATGCTCCGAACGCCTCCCCACCCGTTTCACAATGTCAATAGGCACATGGACACCATCCTCTTGCAACCACTTTTCAACAGCAAGAAGCGTTTCCTCTCCCACAGGTTTCACCCAAGGCTCTGCTGGCGGTCTATCCAGCGTATTGAGCTGCACCCGATCAGGCATCATCTCCTTGAGAAAGAGAGCAAGCTGATCGGTATGCTCCCGTGTATCGTTAACACCCGGCACAAGAAATACCTCCACCCAAATCTCCCCTCCCTGCGTGTGAAACCTCTGAGAAAACTCCACAATCCCATGGAGAACCTTTTGAAGGGGATAAGCATGATGAGGACGGTCAATGATACGATAAGCCTCTTCAGTAACAGCATCCACTGAGGGAACCACACAATGAGCATGGAGAAGAGCCTCCTGCACGGACTTATCCCAAAGAAGACTCCCATTCGTGAGCACAACGAGACGAGCTGCAGGATAGTGCAACCGAAGGTATTCGAGAATCGTACCAATATCAAGGGAAAGTGTTGGTTCTCCAGAGCCAGAAAAGGTAATTGAATCGGGAAGAGGATGAGAAAAGAGATAATCATCTATCTCAGCAAGAATCTCCTCAACAGGAACAAAGCTCCCCCTCTCATAGATATACCGCTTATTCCTCCCACACTCACAATACACACAGTTAAAGTTGCATGTCTTCGACTGAAAAAGATCCACCCCAAGAGAGAGGCCCAAACGACGAGAGGGAACAGGACCATAGATATGACGATACTTCATCATCGCAGCTGCTTAAGTATTTTCCGTCCAATATCCTCAGGAGTAAGCCCAAAATGCTTGTAGAGGGCCGCGGGAGAACCCGATTCTCCAAACACATCCATGATGCCAATCCGAAGGAGACGAGCAGGAAAATCCTCTGCCAAAACCTCTGCAACAGCCCCGCCCAATCCACCAATAATGCTGTGCTCCTCAACTGTCACCACGAGTCGGCAACTCTTTGCGATACGAACCACCGTTTCTCTATCCAAGGGCTTGAGCGATGCTGCATCGGCAACAATAATAGAATACCCTTCCTGTTCCAAAAGGGCAGCTGCCTTCAACGAATTGGGAACCATTGTCCCAATGGCAATAATCCCAACATCAGCCCGCGGAGCATCCTTGATAACATTCATTTTGCCTATCACAAAATCATAAGAATCATCATAAATAACCTCTGTCTTAGGCCGAGTAAGACGAAGATAAACAGGCCCGTGACACAGAGCCGCTTGTTTTACAATCTTGGCTGTTGCCACAGCATCAGCAGGCACAAAAACCTGCATATTGGGCATCACACGCATAATGGCAAGATCCTCAACCGTCTGATGAGAAAGCCCATCCTCTCCAACACTCACCCCAGAATGGGTGGCCGCAATCTTCACATTCAGGTTCTGTGCTGCAATGGAATTACGAATCTGTTCATAAGGCCTTAGGGTAGCAAACATAGCAAAGCTACTCGCAAACACAACCTTCCCACTCAATGCTAACCCAGCTGCGAAACACATCATGTTGGCTTCAGCTATTCCAAAATTGAAAAAGCGATCAGGAAACTCCTTAGCAAAGATAGCTGTTTTAGTTGACTCTGAGAGATCTGCATCCAGCACAACAAGATTCTTATTATCCCGTCCGATTTCAACAAGCGTCTTCCCATACACGTCACGAATTGCTACCATCTCTGCCATTATTGTTCCTCCGCATTCCATTCCTCAAGACTCTCAAGACACCCCAACTCTTCCAAGGCTTTCAAGAGATCCTCTTTTGAAGGGGCAACACCATGCCACTGAGCCTTATTCTCCATGAAACTCACACATTTTCCCTTGACTGTCCTCGCAACAATCACCGTTGGCTTACCTGTCCCCTGATTCTTCTCAAAGAACTGCAAAGCCTCTTCGATCTCATCAAAATTATGACCATCAATATCCATAACATGCCAGCCAAAGGCTTCAAATTTTTTGCCGATGGGATACACACTCATGACTTCATCCACCAATCCATCAATCTGGAGTCCATTGTTATCCACAAAAAGACAGAAATTATCAAGCTTATAATGAGCAATCGCCATGGCTGCTTCCCATACCAGTCCCTCCTGTATCTCACCATCCCCAACCAAGCAGTAGACCTTTGAAGACCGTTTGTCTATCTTTGCAGCCAGTGCCATACCCCCCGCCACAGCAATACCCTGCCCAAGCGAACCCGTTGAACTCTCTACACCCGGGAGTTTTCGACTGTCAGGATGCCCCTGCAAGGGACTTCCCAGCTTTCGTAGCGTTTTGAGAAGATTCGAAGAATAATACCCAACATGAGAGAGAATAGCATAGAGAGCAGGAGCAGCATGCCCCTTCGAAAGCACAAACCTATCCCTATCAGGCCAACTCGGATTGGCTGGATCATACCGCATTTGTTTGATAAAGAGATAAGTCAATATATCAATACAGGACAACGAACCACCGGGATGACCGCTTCCCGCCTCGGCAAGCATCATAAGAATATTTGCCCGAAGCTTCTTTGAAAAAAACTCCAACTTTTCTTTTTCTGTTGCTTCCATCCTTCACCCCATCACTCAAAAAAATGAGAAGATCTATTATAAAGCAGATTCAAAAAAAAGTAAAACAAACGAATTGCTTCATAATAAATCTACTCGAAATACAATCTTTGCCTCAAAATAAAAATCTACTCGAAAAAGATGGAAAACAATCCTGCTAATACCATGGCAGGAGGAGAAAAGTGAGGTTAACGATGAAAGAGAGGAAACCTCTATACAGGGTTATGGCAGAAAGGTATCAAAAAGCGAGCAAGAAGGGGAGGAGTAAGCTTTTAGATGAATTTGTTGATATTACAGCAATGAACAAAAGCTATGCAGCCATCTTACTAAGGAAGCACGGTATCAAGTTAAGGAATATGAGCGCTTCAACAATAGACAGAGTTTTGAAAAAAGAAAGAAAGAAAATAATAGAGGAACATAAAAGGCTAAATCTCTTTGAGTTGAAAATGGAGATCACAAAATGCCAGAATATGTTATTATAGATGCAGAAACAGAAAAGCAAAGGTGTAAAACCTACAAGACTATGTTAATTTCAGTAGATTTTGTTTTGAAACAATGAAGCCAATTTTGAGTAGATTTTTATTTGACGCAATAGGACAAAAAGCTTTCCCTTACTTTCTCCGCCATCGCCAGAAAAAAGCATAACGACTCCAGAGCCTTCGCCACGAAAACACACGCATCACAGGATCACCCCCCCCAACAAAAAACACCCCATTACAACGAATCACACGAAGAATACCCATAATCAAGCCCTTCCCAGCCCCATGCCGAAGAAGAGCCTGCTGCATATACACCGAACAAGAGGGGTGATAGATACACGAACGAGGAAGATGAGGAGAAACAAACCGCTGATACCATCGCACCAGAGTCATCAACACCGATCGCATACCGCTCTCTCTCCACGTTCAAGCGCCTCTTCAATCTCTCGCATCAAAACCCCAAGAGATGGATACGGCCGATAGATCACCACCATTACCCACAAAGGCTGAGAAAAGGAATACTGCCGAAGCCGCAAAATCTCCCTCACCCAACGCTTATGACGATTCCGCACCACAGCATTTCCCACCCGACGAGACACACTCACCCCACCACGAAACTCCTCAGCAGGAAGAAAAAAAAGGGCACCACCTGCCATTTTGACACGGGTGCCCTCATTATACACACGTTGAATAGCCTTGTCGTCTCGAAGACGACGAGCCCGATCCCACTTAAAACTCATCGGAAACTGTCAGTTTCTTTCTACCCTTCGCACGACGACGACTCAAGATAGCACGACCATCTTTTGTTTTCATGCGAGCACGAAAACCGTGTGTACGACGACGCTTAATATTACTCGGCTGATACGTTCGTTTCATCGTTTTCCCCTTTTGCAATTATAACAAAAAAACTGCCGAGACGTGGAATCGAACCACGGACACAAGGATTTTCAGTCCTCCGCTCTACCTACTGAGCTATCTCGGCAGATCTGTAACTCCATTTGAGAATATTATTTTAAGGCAAAATTTCTCGTTTGTCAAGCACCCAAAGGAAATTTTTTCATCAAAAACAACAAAAAGCTTGCCAAAAAGAAAAAAATTAATTATAATAATACCCATAGGTGGTATAGGTATATTCTCACAAGGAGACTCTCATGGAACACTGCAGAAAAGCCCATCACTCTCCAGAGTTTAAAGAAGGTCTCATCAAACGACTCAATAGGATTGAAGGGCAGATTCGTGGCATCAAGCGGATGATAGAAGAAGACGTTTACTGCGATGATGTCCTTAACCAGATCACAAGTATTCGGAGTTCTCTTGCGGGGGTGCAGGAACAACTCCTAGCTGGCCATATTCAAACCTGTGTGTTCGACCAAATCCGAGAAGGGAACACCGAAGTCGTCGAAGAGCTTACCGAAACCATCCGAAGAATGCTTCGCTAAACAAGGAGAAAAACATGATAGAATTTCTCTATTTTCCCGGATGTCCCAACGCAGAAAAACCCTCGTTAATCTCCAAGAAGCTCTCGCTGAGATTGGCAGAAATGAGGAGATAATCGTCAGAGAGGTAAGCGAAATAGAAATTGCCAAAACTATCAATTTCCCCGGCTCTCCTACCATTTTAATCAATGGCAAAGACATCACCAGAGGAGAAAAGCCTTCCGACTTTCATTTTGCTTGCCGTGTGTATGAATTCGATGGCAAACGAACAGGAATTATTCCAAAAGATTTCATTGTTACACAACTTCAAAAAAGAGGTTTCTTATGAAACATATTATTCTTTCAATCCAAGGGATGTCCTGTCAAGGCTGTGTGAACACCGTCAAAAATACCCTCTCCACGGTATCCGGTGTGCACGACGTTGTTGTTGAACTTGCAGCAAAAAGGGCAACTATCCTCTGCGATGATGAGGTAAATACCAATTCACTTGTCAACCACATCAACACCAACACCACCTACAAGGCTTCCCTCCTCAAAGAAGAAAGCCCTCCTCACTCTCGTTAGCCAAAATCACAAAAATAAGAAGCCCCCTATGCCAGAAGCCAAATTCACCGTGGAAGGCATGCACTGTGCCAGTTGTGTGATGAATGTGGAGAAATCGCTCTCCAAAATAAAAGGAGTAAAACACGTCTCTGTTGATCTCGTAACCAAGAGTGCCCGTATCTCCTACGAGGGAAACATTCCGTTCGAAGAGTTCGCCACCGTGGTACAAAATATCGGATACCAACTCCTCCAACAAGAGGAAAAAAACGCCGAAGAAGCCTTTGCCAGAAAGGAAAAAATACGGCTTGTTCTCTCGTGGGTTTTCACTCTTCCTATAGCCATCCTCATGCTCCTCTCCATGGTATTTCACATATCCATCCTACCAGAAATGACACTCATGTATATCAATGTTTTTGTAAGCGGTATTGTCATTTTTGTTATTGGTTCTCCAGTGATCAGAGCTACGCTCCTCTCCTTCAAAAATCTTTTCTTCACCATGGATTCCCTCATCGGTATCGGCACCATTGCCTCGTTTTCTACGGGTATCCTTCATCTCGTGGGATCAAGCATTGAGGATTTTTCGGTAGTGGGAGCTATGATCATGAGTATCAACCACATCGGAAACTACCTCAAAGAACTCTCTACTGGAAGAGCAAGTGAGGCTATACGGAAACTTCTTGAGCTTGGTGCCAAACACGCCCACCTCATTACTGAGGATGGCACTCTCGATGTACCTGTGGAGAGCCTGCATGTGGGAGACAAGGTTCTCGTCAAACCGGGTGAAAAGATCCCTTCTGACGGGATTATACTTGACGGAACAACAACCATTGATGAGTCTCTTGCCACTGGTGAATCCCTCCCTGTTGACAAACAAAAAGGAAGCCCCGTTATCGGATCCACCATCAACCTCTCGGGAGCTATCGTCGTACGCATAGAAAAGGTAGGAAAAGACACCTTCCTCTCCAAGGTCATCAAACTGGTAGAAGAAGCTCAGGCAAGCAAAGTCCCCATTCAAGAACTGGCTGACAAGGTGACCTCTTTCTTCGTCCCCGTGATATTGGTGCTTTCAATCATCAGCTTTGTGATGTGGTATTTCTTTCCCCAGTATGGACAAAGCATTCGCTCGTTTTTTGCCCCCCTCCTCCCATGGATAACACCAGAGGGCGATAGGCTCTCGCTGGCACTCTTTGCCGCCATAGCAACACTGGTGATCGCTTGCCCTTGTGCCCTGGGATTAGCAACACCAACAGCTCTCATGGTCGGTATGGGGAAGGCAGCCTCCCATGGCATCCTCATCCGAAAAGGAGAAGCCATCCAAAGAATGAAAGATATTAACACCCTTGTCCTTGACAAAACAGGAACCATTACCGAAGGCAAGCCTGTCGTAAGTGATGTAATCGCAGGCAATGAAGATCGCCTCTTCACCACAGCCTATGCCCTTGAAAGCCTCTCCGAACATCCCCTCGCCAAGGCGATCGTGGCTTTTCTTTCACCCCTCCAAACCACCCAACCACTCAAGGTTACGAACTTTACATCCTTCCCTGGGAAGGGTGTGCACGGCATCATAAACGACACACATACCTTCGCTGGCAGTATTGCCTTTCTTGAGGAACAAGGTATCACAATACCAGAGAACATCCAAGACAATCTTCATGCCCTTCTCGCTGAAGGAAAAACCCTCGTAAGCATTGCCACAGAAAAGGAGTGGATTGGAGCTTTTGCCCTCGCTGATGCTATCAAAAAGGATTCACAGAAAGCCATTCAACTCCTCCATTCCCTGGGACTCACCATCATCATGCTCACGGGAGACAACAAAAAGTCTGCAGCAGCCATTGCTGGCAAGGTTGGCATAGACCACTACGAAGCCGAACTCCTCCCCGAAGACAAGATAGCCGCTATCAGAAAACTCCAGAGTAACGGCAAGGTTGTTGCCATGGTAGGAGATGGCATCAACGACGCCCCCGCTCTCAAACAGGCTGACGTGGGCATAGCCATCGGCAGCGGAACAGACATTGCCATTGAATCAGCAGACATTACCCTTGTGGGAGGAAGCCTCCTCGGGGTTTATGAGGCTATTGTTGTCTCCAGAAAAACCTTTGAAAAGATACGCCAGAACCTCTTCTGGGCATTCTTCTACAATGGAATCGCCATACCCCTAGCCATGTTCGGCATCCTCCACCCCATCATCGCCGAACTTGCCATGGCAATGAGCTCCATCACCGTAGTCACCAACTCCCTCAGCCTAAGACAGAGGAATAGCTAGCACCACCATTGTATTTTGCGGTCTTCAGTCGATAATTATACCTAAATTCAAGCTCTTTTAGATAATAAACAAAATTTTCTTTACTCACGCCATGAAATTTAATGAACCTCTTAGTATTAGGCTTCCTCTTCTTACTTTCTTTATCGTTTCCCTTAAATAATGTTTCCGCAGATACAGCCTTGACTATCTCAACCTTAACTTTTCCATCTCTTTCAAGAATTCCAAATACAAGGTAGTAATTCTCCTAAATTCATGTCTTGCCTACTATACTATATTAGCATAGATGGGTTATTTTAAGTAATTACCTTACTTTAAAATGAGTAATGAATCTCTGGTTTGTTCCAGCCATAGAGAAGCAATACACCAGCGGAGCGGGTGTTTTGAAGCTGTTTCGAAACCTTGTCCACAATCTTTATGGCATTGCCATACCTGTCCCCCTTACCTCAGTCGCCACCTTCCGATAGAAAAGAAATCGGAGGAAAATAGGAGTGCTCATAAAGAGTGACTGAAAATATTTATTGGCATCACTTTCTGTGTTCGAGTTTATTACCTCCACGGCGAGGCTTTTCCTAAAGCCATGCTATACCATTAGAGACAACAAGCCGCCTCCCCCCCTCAAAAACCTCCTCATCAGGTCCAACCTTTATACCAAGGGGGTGAGAGGTTTGATATTTCCCCTCCTGTTCAAACGTGAGGCGAATCCGATTCCCCTCTTTTAAAGCAGAGAGACGAAGATAGAGATAGTCTCCCTCCTCATACGCCAGTGTTTCACCATCGTCATCATAAAAACTTCCCGATGACTTTCCATTCTCATCCCAATATGGAACAAAAACCACCGTCTTCCCCTTTCGCTCCTCTGTAGAGAGGATATCCTCCGCATACATGGGAAGCATTCTCCCCCCACGAACAAAAACGAGCATATCCGAAAGCGAGAGATTGGTCGTGCGAGCTTCCGTGGACACAGCATTCCCACTCCGCAAATCATACCACTTCCCAGCAGGAAAATGAACCATTGCCTTTCCCGAGGTATCAAGCACAGGAATGACATACACGGACGGCCCACTCATAAAGCCATAGGTCATCTTTGTCCAGTTAAACCCATACTCATAAAACAAAGGCCGCACCACTGGTTCTCCTGTTCGCACATGCTCATACACCGTGGTGTACAAATAGGGGAGCAAACGATAACGAAGCTGTATCACCTCCCGTAAAATCCCCTTATCACGAAAAGCATAGGGCTCCTGGGGAGGTGTATCCTTGCCAGTATGGTTTCTAAAAAACACCAGAAAAGCCCCCAATTGATGCCATCGCACCATAAGTGACGACGAAGGACTCCCAATATACCCTCCAACATCTGCCCCAAAGAAACTCACACCCGACAGAGCCATATTCATCGCCATGGTCATATTCATCGTAAGATGCGACCAGTCAGCCGTATTATCCCCCGACCAGAGCCACGCATACTTCTGCACCCCACTATACCCTGCCCGTGAAAGCAAAAACACCCGCTTATTCGTCATGATAGCTGAAAGCCCCTTCCACGAAGCCCGAGCCATAGCCGTTCCATAGGCATTGTGGAGCTGATAGTGATAGGCACCAATCCCCCCATGCGAAAACCATACCGAATCAGCAATCGTTTTATAATCCGAGAACTCCGCTGGTTCATTCATATCATTCCAAAAACCAGAGATACCCTTTTCCACGAGATTGGTATACCAAGGCCCCCACCAATCCTCAATCATTGGCTTGGTAAAATCAGGAAACACACACATTCCCGGCCAAACCTTCCCCTGATAGATTTTGCCACCCTCTGTGAGAAAGACTCCCGCCTTTACACCACTTCTATACACAGGATCAGCCTGATCAACCACAATCCCCGGATCAATAATCGCCACCGTTCGCACACCAAGTTTTCTTAACTCTTCATTCATCCCCTTCACATCGGGAAAACTCTGCCTGTTGATACTAAAAGAACGATAACGGTCCATATAATCAATATCCATATAGACCACATCCAGTGGGATTCTCTCTGCCCGAAAACGCTTCGCCAGCTTAAGAATCTCATCCTGCGTCATATACGAATAACGAGACTGCTGATAACCAAGCGCCCAAAACGGTGGCATCTTGGGCTTCCCAGTGAGATTCATATACGAAAGCACCATCTCTCGCAATGAACCAAAAAAGACATACACATCCATAGAATCGCTTCGCGCCTGATAAGAAAGCCCATCCGTACGAAACGAAACAGTCGCATAGGCAGGAGAGTCAAAGAAATACCCCACCCCACCCGTCTCTGAAAGAGCATACGCCACAGGAAAAGTAGAATAAATCGGATCAGAGCCCCACCCATAGCCATACGCATCCGTGTTCCAATTAACAAAACTCCTCCCCGTGAGTTCCATCTCCCCCGTTTTCAGTCCAAACCCAAACCAGCGAGCAGGAAACTGCTTCACCACAATACGAATAAAAGGCTTGCCAAAATTCAAGCCCTGTTCATAGGTAATCAAAACTCTCTTCCCATCCCGTTCCAAAAGAATCTCTTTCCCCGAAACAAAAATCTTTGTCTCAGACGAAGAGAGAACCACATACCCCCCATTAGTAGACACAACCAAGGGAGACTTCGGTAATTCACTCTCCACGGCATACGAAAGAAAACGCGCATTTGTCGAATTCCGCACCTCAAGCTTCACAACCTCATTTGAAAGCACACTCACCTGGAGAAGTCTCCCACCCCACACAAACGAAAAACTCTCCTCTGTCCACCCCAAAGCAACCAATACCAGCAACACCACCACTCTAAGAAGACGCATAGAACCTCCTTTTTTCAAAAATACCCTTAATCACCATCAATACGGTAGTGTGAACCACGACTTTCCCGATTTGTCCACGCATGAGAAGCAACAATAAAACCAGTTTGAACAGCATTGCGCAACTCAATAATCTCCGAAGTCAGTTTAGCATCACGATAAAAGTCTTCAACATCCTCACGAAGATTCTTGAGATCCACCATAGCTCTCTTCAAGCGTTTCTTTGTCCTGATAGGACCAACATAATTCCACATGATATTCTTCAGAAGTGTCCAGTCCTGAGAAAGAAGCGCCGAATCCAAACTTTCCGTTCCCGTATCCTCCCAATCGGGAACATCGGTGTAGGGAAGTTCCCTCCATGTCTCCCTCTGATCCACAAGAAAACGGGCAATACGCCTCCCAAACACCACACCTTCAAGAAGCGATGTACTTGCCAAACGATTTGCTCCGTGAAGCCCTGTACATGCCACCTCACCCACCGCAAACAAACGCTGAATGGTTGTTCGTCCGTCCATATCCGTATACACCCCACCACAGGAAAAATGATAGGCTGGCACAACAGGCACAAAATCCGTAGTAATATCAATCTTGTACTCAAGACACTTCTGATAAATGGCTGGAAAACGAGACTGTATCTTTTCTCTGCCCAAACGAGCAATATCAAGATAAACACACGGTTCACGAGTGGCATACATTTCCGAAAGAATAGCCCGCGTCACCACATCACGAGGGGCAAGATCCCTCTGAGCATGGTAACGTGCCATAAATGCCTCTCCATTTTTGTTGATAAGAACAGCCCCTTCCCCTCGCACAGACTCAGAGATGAGAAAATTATTCGCCTTCGGATGAAACAGCGTCGTGGGATGAAACTGAGTGTATTCCATATTGATGAGCCGAGCCCCAGCCCTGTAAGCCATGGCATACCCATCCCCTGTAGCCCCAAGCGGATTCGTAGTATGAAGATAAATCTGCCCCATACCACCCGTAGCAAGAATCACGTTCTTCGCCAAAAACTTCTCCACACGCCCTGTTTTTTCATTGAGAGCATAAACCCCCAACGCCGTCGTAGGGAGATACATTCTGTGGGCATAACGTGTATGGTGATCAAGAGTAATAATATCAACAACATGATAAGAACAACGAAAATCAACACCCGATGTCTTCTGCAAAACAGAAAGAGCAGCCTCCTGAATTGCCCGCCCCGTACTATCCAAAGCATGGAGAATTCGACGAACAGAATGTGCCCCTTCTTCCGTCAAATCATAATTCCCATTATCACTTCGAGAGAACTCTATTTTAAAAGCATCCAAAAGCACTTCATTGACCGCATCCTGAGCCTCATAGGCAACCACACGAGCAGCCTCTGGATTTACGATTCCCGCCCCCGCCTGAAGAATATCTTGCATCAGAAGTTCCGGTGAATCATCCTTACCTTTATAAACAATTCCACCCTGTGCATAATAGGTATTGGATTCGTAGGGAACACGAGCCTTTGTTAATACGAGAACTGAGAAACCAGCCCGAGCAAGAAGGTACGCCGTTGTTGCACCAGCAATCCCACTACCAACAACCACTGCATCCCACATACACTATTCCCACTGTGAAAGAATCAGAGGTTCACCATCCGTAATAGCAATAGAATGCTCCCAATGAGCAGCACAACTTCCGTCTTTTGTCACCACTGTCCACCCATCAGGAAGAACCCTCACCTCATGCGTACCCAATGTCACCATGGGCTCAATAGCAATCACCATCCCCTTTTTGAGTTTGGGACCCTTTCTTTTCGGATCGTAATAATTCAAAACCGGCGGATCCTCGTGCAAAGCCTTTCCCACACCATGACCACAGTATTCCCGAAGAATACCATATCCTCGTGAAGTAAGATAGAACGAAATTACCCGACTAATTTCATTGAGGTAAACCCCTTCCCGACAAACCTCTATGGCCATATCGAGAGCCTTCTTCGTATCTTCAACAAGCCGCTGTTTCTTTTCATCCGTCTTTCCCACAATGTAGGTATAGGCTGCATCCCCATAATACCCATGAAGCTCAGTCCCCACATCAATACTCACCACATCACCTACCTTCAGCTCATACTCCCCGGGAATACCATGGATAACAACCTCATTCACAGAAATACAGCTCGCCGCAGGATAAGGCCTGAATCCTCCCCCCGGGGCATACCCTTTAAAAGAAGGACGTGCCCCCCGAGAAAGAATCATATCCTCAATAACAGCATCAATCTCTTTCGTCTTTACCCCCTCTCTTATGTAGGGATGCAGTGCACGAAAAATCGATGCTATGATCTGATTACTCTTACGAATATACTCTATTTCAACACTGTTCTTTAAAAGGATCATAAAAATTTACTGTCTTTATCCTTGTCTTTTCCAACAGTAATCTCCGGTATCTTTTCACGTTTCTCTTCAAACATTGCGTCGAAGTTAATGCTAGGACCAGAATTATAAGCATCCTCAATGAGTTTTTCAACTTCCTTCTTCTGCCCTGCGGTAATGAGAATGTTTCCTTTAATCACCACACCGGGCTCCATGGCAAGCTGAGGAGCAACCACATTACCAAGCACTCGACCCGTAGCAAGAAGCTTCACCTCTTCCAGAGCCTCAAGATCACCCATCACAACGCCAGCCACGGTAATCTTTCGTGCACGAAGCACCTGTGTCTTGACCTTACCCGTCTCTCCAATATAGAGGTGATCCTCTACACGAAGTTCCCCGTCGAACTTTCCATCAACCTGGAGAGAACCATGAACAAAGAATTTTCCTTGAAACGCTGAACCTTCACCGATAATGGTATTTAAAGCGCCTTCAATTTTTGGTGGCATAAGTTTCCTCCCACTTTTAGCTTGATATTCATTATACGTTACCCAACACAAAAAGTCAATTTTTTGCAAAAACAAGCATTCAACGAGTGCAACAAAGTTGAAACTAAGCACGTGGCACGTTCGCTAACCCAGCCTGCTTTCGTTTTTCCTTGTTCAAATCTACCAGTTTTTAGCCATCTTTCAAAGCTGCGATGACAATTACTCCTTGGCGCTTCCTTCAGCGTCACTTCATCCTACCGAGGAAATCAATCCAGATATTTAACGAAGCGATCCCCGCCTTGCAAGAAAAACAAGATAAAAGCGTTTGAAAAGAATCCAGCCTATCCAGAGGAAAACCCCAAGCACAATCATGGGCATAAGAAACCTCTTCTTCACAAACAAAAGAACCCACCACATCAACAGCACAACACCACCAGCAAAGAAGAGCTTATCTTCAAGCGTCAGGAGGATTTTTTTTTTGAAAGTCAAGACAATGTTCTTGACCTCTTGAGGCTTGAGGCGTTCCTTGCGACAGCGTGTCTTGTATGAGAAACGGTAGTAGACCTCTTCTCCATCCTCCCTCGTCTCAACAAGAAACTGAAGCCCCTGAGCGTTAATACCCACACTCCCCTTCACTGGTTCCCACAGTGAAAGTTTCTCTTTGGCAACAAGCGACTGAATAACCTCCGCTAGATGAGTAACGGTGACATCCTCAAACCCAATTTTGAGCACTGAGAGGGTATAAAAACCCAAAAACAATGGCAAAAACGACTCATGAAAAACCAATCGAACGTAGTCCGTATCTCGTATTTCAATCGTGAGATCTGCCTTTGTAAAATCAGGTATGTCGTTAAAACTCTCTTCAAAAGCATACAGCGAAAGCGAAACAAGGCTATCGTTCAAAACAAACCCCAAAGACTCATAAGGAAAATAGAACACATTGGGGGCAATTTCTTTGTAAACAAGATTTTCTTCATATTTCCACGTCTCCCGTGGAACAACGGTATTACCACCCTCATAGTCCTTGATGAGATAGTGCTTGAGATAGGGGTGCTGAAGCGTATACTTCAGAATATCCCACAGAGAAAGATGAACATCCTTTAAGGAACACTCTACGGTAGCATTTTCTAAGTAACGCAACTCTACCGCCATGCCATACTCCTTTTTTGTATCTTTTTTATTATAGGGAAAGGTCTAAAAAGTGTCAAATTTTTACGAAAGGGGTGACAGCAAAAGCCTTTGCGACCCTATTTTCCCTCCAAAAAATAAAAAAGGCCTGCCCTTTCGGACAGGCCAATACCATTACTTTTGAGAGTAGTCCATTGAGGCCAAACGCTTGTAGGTTTGGTAACGCCAACGAGCATTCTCCTCTGCTGCCTTGAAGAGCTCTTCTGCCTCTTCGGGGAAGGTCTTCAACAGAGAAGCAAAACGCACCTCTCCCAACAAGAACTCACGGAAGTTGCCTGTAGGCTCCTTGGAATCCAGTTGGAATGGGTTCTTGCCTTCTGCCTCGAGGAGAGGATTATAGCGATAAAGATGCCAATAACCAGCCTCAACAGCCTTTTTCTCCTCTTCCTGAGACTTGCCCATCCCTGCATAGAGACCATGGTTAATACAGGGTGAATAGGCAATGATAATAGAAGGACCAGGATAGCTCTCAGCCTCACTCAAAGCCTTGAGGAATTGAGCCTTGTTGGCACCCATAGCCACTTGAGCTACATAGACATAGCCATAACTCATCATCATCATACCAAGATCTTTCTTGCGAACCTTCTTTCCGCTAGCAGCAAACTTGGCAATGGCAGCAGTGGGTGTAGCCTTTGAAGACTGTCCACCCGTATTGGAATACACCTCAGTATCCAGTACAAGGATATTGATATCCACACCCGAAGCAAGCACATGGTCCAAACCACCGAAACCAATATCGTACGCCCATCCATCTCCACCAATTACCCAGAACGAACGCTTGGTGAGATAGGATGAAAGCTTCTGAATCTCAGCAAGAGCCCCTTTCTGCTGGCCTGTTAACATGCGTTTGATCTTTTCAGCAAGAGGATTTGCCTTGTCAGCATTGGTACGATTAGCCTTCCATTCAAGGAGTGCATCTTTGAGCTCCCCAGAAACCCCTTCGGCAACAGCCTCATCAATGAGCTGTTCGAGATACTGCTTCATTTGCATATCAGCCAAAGCCATACCATAGCCATACTCAGCATTGTCCTCAAAGAGAGAATTTGCCCATGTTGGCCCCTTACCCTCTGCATTTGTACAGTATGGTGTAGCAGGGAAACTGCCACCGTAGATCGAAGAACACCCCGTAGCATTCGCAATCATCATGCGATCACCAAAAAGCTGCGTGATTACCTTAATGTAAGGTGTTTCACCACATCCTGCACAGGCTCCGCTGAATTCAAAAAGAGGTCTCAAGAACTGGCTATCCTTCACAGCAAATTTATTGGTGACAGCCTCTGTCTTGTAGGTAACATTCTTGTCAAAATATTCCCAGCGCTTGATTTCTGCCTTCTGCGTTTCAAGCGGCTTCATCACCAGTGCCTTGTTCCCTTGCTTTCCAGGACATACATCGGCGCAGTTTCCACACCCTGTACAATCAAGCACAGAAACCTGAATACGATATTGATAGTTTTCAAGCCCTTTACCAATAGCCTTGACAGTAACCGTACCCTCAGGAAGCCCCTTCACCTCCTTTTCATCGAGCAAGAACGGACGAATCACCGCATGGGGACACACAAAGGCACACTGATTACACTGAATACAGTTGTCTGGCTGCCACTCAGGAACATTAGTGGCAATACCGCGCTTCTCATATTGGCTAGTTCCCGGAGGAAGGGTGCCATCCTCACGACCAACAAAAGCAGAAACAGGGAGATCATCACCCCTAAGGCTATTCACAGGAATCACAATCTTCTCAATAATCTCTGGCAAATCATGGTAAGTAACTGGCTTCGGATTGAGATTCTTCCACTCAGCAGGAATCTTTACCTCTACCACCTCGCCACCACGATCGACGGCAGCATAGTTCATGTTAACAATTTGGTCACCTTTCTTGCCATAGGTCTTTTTGATAGCCTCTTTCATGTGCTTGACTGCTTCCTCATAAGGAATCACAGGCATAAGCTTAAAAAAGGCTGACTGCATGATCGTGTTAATACGACCACCGAGTCCAATTTCTTCTGCTATCTTGGTAGCGTTAATGATATAGAACTTAATATCGTTCTCAGCCATGTACTTCTTCATGGAATCAGGGAGATGATTCACCACTTCCTTCTCATCCCAGATACTGTTGAGGAGGAAGGTACCACCCTTCTTCAACCCCTTCAGTACATCGTACTTATCCAGATACGAAGGCACATGACAAGCGACAAAATCCGGATTGTTCACAAGGAAAGGAAGTTTGAGAGGCTTTTTCCCAAAACGAAGGTGAGATACCGTAATACCACCCGACTTCTTGGAGTCATAGGCAAAATACGCCTGAGCATAGTAATCCGTATGATCTCCAATGATCTTGATCGAGTTCTTGTTGGCTCCCACCGTTCCATCAGAACCGAGACCAAAGAATTTTGCTTCAAATGTACCCTCGGGAGTAACATTGACAAATTCATTGTCCACAGGGATAGAGAGATAGGTCACATCATCAACAATCCCCACGGTGAAACGATCTTTTGGTTCGGGAAGCTTGAGGTTTTTGTAAACTGCAATAATGTGCTCAGGGGTTGTATCCTTGGAACTCAGCCCATAGCGTCCACCCACAATGAGAGGTGCATTTGGTTTGTTGGTGAAGAGATTTCTCACATCGAGATAGAGAGGCTCGCCAATAGCCCCCGGTTCCTTTGTTCGATCCAGCACAGCAATGCGCTTTACACTCTTGGGCAACACATCAAAGAAATATTTCGCAGAGAAAGGACGATAGAGATGCACCTTGATAAGACCCACCTTCTCACCCTTCTTAGCGAGGTAGTCGATCGTACTTTCGATGAGGTCACATACCGAACCCATAGCCACGATGATATTTTCAGCGTTAGGATCACCATAGTAGGTAAAAGGCTTGTAGGTTCTTCCTGTGAGCTTGCTCATCTTTTGCATATAGTCATTGACGATATCAGGAACAGCATCATAGAACTTGTTGCACGCCTCGCGAGCCTGGAAAAACACATCAGGATTCTGAGCTGTACCACGAGTCACTGGATTATCGGGATTCAGTGCTCTCTTACGAAAGGCATCCAGTGCATCCCTATCAATCAAGGTAGCATAATCCTCATAGTCGAGAGCCTCAACCTTCTGAATTTCATGAGAGGTACGGAAGCCATCAAAGAAGTGAAGAAATGGCACACGACTCTTCAGAGCTGCAAGATGAGCAACAGGAGCAAGATCCAAAATCTCCTGAACAGAGCTGGTGGCAAGCATAGCAAACCCTGTCTGACGAGTAGCCATCACATCCGAATGGTCACCAAAAATCGAAAGGGCATGGCTTGCTACCGTACGAGCACTCACATGAAAAACTCCAGGCAACAATTCTCCTGCAATTTTATACATATTGGGTATCATCAGAAGAAGACCTTGAGATGCGGTAAAGGTCGTCGTCAATGCTCCCGCCTGAAGTGAACCATGAACGGCACCTGCTGCTCCTGCTTCAGACTGCATCTCAACCACCTTGACTACCTGGCCGAAGATATTCTTCTTGCCTTGGGCAGCCCAATCATCACAATGCTCCGCCATGTTCGACGACGGAGTGATGGGATAAATAGCCGCTACTTCGGTAAAAGCATAGGCTACATACGCCGCTGCGTTATTCCCATCCATGGTTACCATTTTCTTTCCCATGGGATTACCTCCGATAAAAATTTTCAGTGTTATTGTAGCACTAAAGCAAAAAAAATACAACTTTTTTGATAATGAGAAAAGAGAAAAAAGAGCACATAAAAGGGAAATAAAATACTGCTTTTTTGTCAATACGACAAACTGAACAAAAATCCGAAAAAAAACTTGGAGGGAATAGCAAATAGTACCCCCGCTCTTGCCCCAAACAAGGTTTTGCGAGTCCATATAAGCAAGCGAGGCTGACATCATGGGGAGCTTTCGCCCTACCAAGGAAGCTGGGCTCTGAAGACGCCCTGATTCCAAGCCCACGAAGCGATTTCACCTCAGAAAACAGAAGGTCGAGATCACCGTGTGCAAGAATGGGGAAGGAGTATTTTTGGGGAAAACAAAAAGTTTTATACACTGCAAACATTTCCTCTTTATTTTTGTAGTTTTGAGTTCTCTTTTTGTTGGTAGGATAAACAACATCGCAAAGTCTCTCTTCAAAAAAACTATAATTTGACAAAAAAAAGTATTCGTGATAATATAAATGAAATCATTCTGTTTTTAAACCTTACCCACAACAAGAGGAAAACATGCCCAATATTTATGATATCGCAAAAAAAGCGGGAGTAAGTATAGCAACTGTTTCTCGTGTTCTTAAAGGGGGAGCAAATGTCAAAAAAGAAACCTACGATAAAGTTATGCAGGTTATAGAGGAGCTTCATTATGCTCCCAATAATCTTGCCAGAAAACTTGCTTTCAAAGATTTTTCATCATCCACTTTTGGTGTAATTATACCAGATATTGCCCATATTTTTTACCAAGAAATTGTTAGAAATATTTACAATATTCTTCGTAAGAAAAATTATAATCTTTTTCTTTTTGGAATATACTTTGAAGAAACTGAAAAAATTATTCAATACCTTCTTAAAGAAAATTTATCAGGACTCATTTTTATCAATATTCCTCTTTCTGAAATGAATTGCAATCTTCTTCATAAGCAAAACATACCATTTTGTGTTCTTGAAAGACCTAACCCATTTTGCAATTCAATTTATGTAGACAACTATCAAGGAGGAGCTCTCGCAGCACAATACCTCCTTTCCAAGGGATATAAAAAAATCGCTTTTATTGGGGAAACCCAGAATACATGGCAACAACAACAACGCTTAAAAGGCTTTAAAGATTTTCTCTGCCAACACAATCCTTCGGTCCAAATATATGAAGAATATATTGATATTAACCCATCGATAGATTATGCGCTCCATGAAGAAACAGCCAAAAAAATTACATTAAAACTTCACGAACAATATAATATTGATGGTTTCTTTTTTTATTGCGACGAATTAGCATACGGAGGCATAAAAGCTCAATCTCTTCTTAAGAAAAAAATTGGTATTATCGGTTATGACGATCTCCCCTTTTCTTCATTTTTCAACCTTACAACCATCCACCAACCAATTGAAACAATGGGTGCAGAAGCTGCCCGACAACTACTTCACCTTCTCCATACAAAAAAGGGATCTCACTCCTACATTAACATACGTCTCTCACCCACCCTCATTATTCGTAACACTTAAATATGAGAACTAAGAATCTGCACACTCTTTAAACCATCCACATTGATACGGACCAAGAACAATTTTGTGATCATGAATATATGGCAATTTATTTTCGATAATATCCACCAAAGGAAATCCTATATCAAGCCTTGCAAGAAAAGCGATGTCAACGATTTGCGTTTCGTCAGAAAAATTAGCAAGCACAAGCATCTTATCCTCTTTAAAAGTACGAACATATGCAAGTATGTGTTCATTACCCACATCAACAAGTTCCAGAAACCCCAAAGGCAACAAAGTTTTTTCTCTATGACGCAAAGAAATGAGCTTTTTAACCAGAGAGAATACTTGTCCTTCAGGAGAGAGTGGATCTTTTTGAACAGATTGGAGCTTTTTCCAATCAAATTTTCCTCGATGAACCCATCGAGTATCATTGGCGTATTTTTTCTCCTCACGAAAAGAATAATCATTCAACGTCGCTATTTCGTCTCCATAATAGAGAAGAGGAACACCCTTAAAAGACAAAAGAATCTTAAACAACAATTTAATCCTCTCGGTGGCTTTCTGAATAGCCTCAAAATCATCTTCAATAAGAGCTTTTTCAAGCCCGGCTAGTGAGGCAAGAGTACCCGAAATTCGTACATCTCCCGTTCGTGGATTTGGCATAAAAGGGAGCCCTTTTGCCCAAGAACCCGGAAAATTACCAAGATAGAAATCTGCCAAAAAACGCCGGTGAGCGAAAGGATTGTAACCCACTTCCATTGCATCCCTATCTTCAAAACTCAAACCTATATCATCATGACAACGAATATAGTTAACCCAACTCACACAAGAAGGCAGTTCCGGTTGCTTGGAAACAGTTTTAGATAATAACTTAACATTTCTTGTTGCCAAAGCATCCCATAAACAAACCATTAATGAAGCATTATAAGCAAGATCACATTCTTTTCCTATAGCATGCCCCTCTCCAAAATATTTAACAATATCAAGAGGTTGAACAATAGCCTCTGCTAAAAACAAAACACCTGGAGCTACAATTGAAACACACGCCTTTAAAATTTGAGTAATTTTGTGGACTTCGGGCTCATTTTGGCAAGAAGTACCAATTCTCTTCCATAGATATGGAATAGCATCAAGACGTAAAATATCCACACCCAAGTTTACTAAATAGAGCATAATTCCCGTCATTTCGCGAAGTACATTTGGGTTAGTATAATTCAAGTCCCATTGGTAAGAATGAAAAATTGTCATTACCCATTTCTGTATCTCTGGTAGGTAAGTAAAATTTCCCGGGGAAGTCTCTGGAAAAATTTCAGGCATAGTTTTTTCAAAAAGAGAAGGAATTGTTCTATCAGGAAACATGTAATAGAATTGCTGATAGTACTCATCTCCCTCTAAAGCTTTCTTTGCCCATTCATGCTGATTTGATGTATGATTCAACACAAAATCAATCATAATATATATATTATCTTGTTTCAATTCCAATGCCACTTTTGAAAAATCATCCATAGTACCAAGGCCAGGAATCACCTGGTAATAATCAGCAATTGCATAACCCCCATCGTTTTCCTCTTCTGGTGCAAGAAAAAAAGGCATAATATGAATAAAACCCACACCCAAATCTTTTAGATAATCTTTATGCTTCAAGATATTTATTATGTTTCCACACCAACGATCCACATAAAATATCATCCCCACCATATTCCTTTCAAAAAACCAATAAGGATTTCTCTCTCTTTTTTTATCAATCTCTTTTAGCAAAGGATTTCGAGAAACATAAAAATTCAATAGCATTATGCACAGATTATAAAATTGACTCTGCCATTCCCTATTTGCTCCATAAATCCACCGATAATTCTCAAATAGGTCCTGAAAAACCAAACCAAATCTTAGGAGAAAAGTTTCATCAACACTCTCTCCGAATTCTTTTTTAAGTTTTTCTACTATTTCACCAAATGTTGCTTGTGTATATTTCATAGAAAAACCCTTCCTTAACCACCAAATTATATAATAGTTCCTGAGGGAATCCAGGCATTCTTGTGAACGACAACTATTCCATCAACAATCGAAAACATTTCTCCTCTAAAATGCTGCACATTTTCTTTATTCACAATCTTAACACCATCATCAATGCGAGCATTTTTATCAACAATAGCATTTTTGATAATACAATTTTCTCCAATGCCAATTTTTTCATCATAATAATCAGATCCCATAATCACTGAGGATTGAATTACACACCCTCTTCTTATAATACTTCTCACCCCTATAACAGAGTTTTCTATAGAAGAATTCAAAACCTGACTACCAGGAGACAAAAGCACATTATTCAACTCACTCTCTACGATTTGCGCAGGAGGCAAAAAGCGAGGATGTGTAAAAAAAGGAAAATCTTCATCATACAGCTTAAACGTTGAGTCAAGCTTTGTCATATCAATATTTGCTTTATGATAAGAAGAAATAGTTCCTATGTCTTCCCAATAACCATTATGTTCATACATATAACAAACATAATTTTTCAGCATATAGGGAATAAACTCTTTTCCAAAATCCATTATCTCTTTATTTTTCATCAATTCATCAAACAAGACTTCTGCATCAAAAAGATAAATCCCCATTGAACCCAAATACTTACCTTCATTTTTGTTAAAACCTCTCATTATGAGAGTTTTTTCTGTCTGAGGTTTTTCTAAAAAATCCACTATTTTACCTTCATCAGAAACCTTCAGTACCCCAAAGCGAGAAATTTCTTCTTGACCAATAGGAAGAGCACAAAGTGTAAGATTAGCCTTTTTCTCCTCATGAAGAGAAAGAACAGAAGAAAAATCCATTCGATACAACTGATCTCCTGCTAAGACTAAAATATACTTTGGCTTAAAAACCTTCAAATGCTTTATCGCTTTTCTCACGGCGTCAGCAGTTCCTTCCGAAAAACCTCCTAATTGCCCCTCTTCTGTCAATTCAGAAGCAAGAATATCCACAAAACCCTCATGAAACATATCAAAACGATAAGTTTGAACAATATGACGGTTGAGTGATGCTGAATTATACTGCGTAACAACAAAAATCTTATTAATTCCCGAATTAATACAATTGCTAATAGGAACATCAACAATACGATAATTTCCCCCAAAAGGTACTGCAGGTTTACTCCTTTCCTTAGTTAATGGATAAAGACGTGTTCCCTTTCCTCCTCCCAAAATAACAGCCAAACAATCATTTCTTTTTTTCTTTACACAACTCATAATCTACCTCCTTTTTCTTGAAGAAACTTTTCATAACTGTAAACTGCAGAAAGAAAGGCACTTGACCACAATTGATAAGGATTGGATTCAGTGGCACTTCCACCCTCAACACCATATGCCATGCCTTCAAAACCTTTTTCTGTAACTCGCCAACTCCACAATTCGGAAGTAGAAAAGTTCACGGCGTTCTTCAACATATCCCAAACCAATGCCAACGTTCTTTCTATTTTTTCCATCAGACGAGAATCACTATTTCGTTCCTTAAAGAGTTTATATTGCCTTAAAAAACCTTGCAGAAACATAACCATTTGCCAACCCCATACCACGGAACCATGATAAGCACGTCGATCAAGAGCCCAAAAAAGTATTTCATCAGAAGAAAGAGCGGGATTGGCTACAACAATTCCGTAGGGTGTAGCTAGACCTGCTGGATAGGGAAGAGTAACCCAGAAGATTATATCCTCTAATTCTTCCTCCGACAATTCTCCAAAAAAAAGTGCAAAAGCCAGATCCGAGTGTAAAACATCAACTTTGTTTCCCTTATCATCAAGGGAAAGTGCATAAAAAAAAGCCTCTTCCTTTCCTCGCAAAGAAGTAAACCACTCACAAAACATTTTTTTATCCGAAGGAAATTGTTGAAACAATAGTTGTATTTCTCTGTTTTCTCTTTCTCTATTCCTATCATTGAAGTAAGAATTTCTTAACAATTCCTCCTTTATCCAACGTCGCTTCGCATATTTTTCCTTAGGTATTTGCCAATAAATTTTCTCTATATGTTCTAAACTAGGAGTCCAATGATTTTTATAGTAAACCAAAATATCAAAAAGCTCCGCCGCTGTTATCTTTTTTTGATAATATTTTTTTGCATTTTCCCAGCACAAAATAAGTTGATCCATTCTTTTTTCATTCAAATATACCATCAATGATGGAAATTTTTTCTTGTTCTTTAATAAAAATTTTCGAAAAACAATAGCATCCTCAGAAAACAAAAACCGTTTAATCTCCTGCAAAGCAACAGGAACAAAAACACCATTTACGCTATAAGGATATTTCCCAAACCCCAAACCTTGAGAGGAATCTCGCCAATCCCCAACAAAAATATCTTTAATTCCTACAAGATCCTTCCAAGAAGAGGACAAACCAAATTTAGCAGCCTTTGACAAACAAAAATCCATATTCTTAAGAATTGCTACAATATTCTTTTTATGAGGAGAAAAATTATCTTTAAATAAAAAATCTTTCCTATGTTCGGGACTAAGCTGCCAGAACCACGAAGCAAAGGCTAAAGGAAGAAGAAAATCATCATCCACCATTTTATAATCATAAACAGCATTGTCTAAATTTTCCTCTATTGTGTTTATAAAACGATCATCCTGCAAACCGGAAAGCAAACGAATCAATTCTATTCGACGAAAAACAGCTTGATCTCCCACATCTTCTTCATGAGCTACCCAACCTAAAGGAGAAAGCCTATCCAAAACTGATTGAATTGCAATTTCACGCCAATCTGATGAAGTTACTGGCTGCAACAATAAAGAAGAAAGCAAACTATCTCTCCCAAAATAAGTCAAAAACCTATAAGATCCAGCAACTATCTTCTCTTTAAAAGAGAGAAAATTCAACGCTTCTTTAGCTCTTTGCATACCTTGATAATACCAAGAATGAGAAGAGATGTTTTGAAAAAACACCCTAAAATCATCTTGAAAAATTTTTTCAGTAGCCAAACCCATTTCCTTTCTTCGTTTAAACTTCATTATAATTCTTATCTTCTGCTCTTTTTCTTTCCATTTGATAATAGGAAATAAATCCCCCTCGCAACTCTCACATTCTACTTCTCCTTCGAATTCCATCTCTAACTCATACGCAGTTTTGCCATCAAATGAAAATCGGTAAAAACGAACACGGCGATTCCCCTCCCTCTCCATAATGGGGTAAACAAAACCTTCTGCATTTAGTTGTTTTCGATCTGCATACTCTCTCGAAACCAATTCCCGATACTGCGTAGCTTCTTCATATTCAAGATCCCGAATGGCTCGCACTGAATCCATACATATTGACCGAAATTTCATAAAACTCTGATCTCTCACCCTTATATCAAACCAAATCCCCCACGTTCCCTGTGAGGAGGAAAGCCCCCCGTATTCTCCTACTTCCATGGCCCCAAAAAATGGTGAAAAATCCAAAGCTATACCCGAGTTTCCTGCAGCAGTACACACAATAATCTTACCTTCATCTGCAACGATCAGATGATATCTGTTTCCCTCTTCTTCTATAAAGAGGTTATAATTTTTTCCTTCTCGAAAAGAGTTAATATGCATATATTTATCTCCTTTTCTATCATGCGACAACTAATCTTTAAGTCCTGAAAAACTAATTCCCTCCACAAAATAACGCTGAAACAAGAAAAAGAGTATTAAAACAGGCAATGCTGCTACTACTGCCCCAGCGAGAAGGGGTCCCCAATCATAGGCACCAGCAGCATACGTTTTCTGAAAACTATTCAACCCCACCGTTAATGGAAACTTGTCCGCCGGACTCGTAATAATAACGAGTGGTCCAAAGAAATCATTCCATGCACTTTGAAAAAATAAAATAGCAACAGCACCTATAGCTGGTTTTGCTAACGGTAGAGCAATATGGAAGAAAATCTGATAAGTTGAAGCTCCATCAATACGTGCCGATTCTTCATATGATGCTGGCAAGCTTTCAAAAAATTGTTTAAACATAAAAACTGCAGAAGCTGCCACGAGCCCCTGGAGGATAAGACCTGCATAGGTATTCAACAATGTATCTATACCAAACAATTTCGAAAATCCCCACAAACCATCCCTCAAAATAAGATAATTGGAAATAAAAGTCACCTGGCCCGGAACCATCATAGAAAATAACATTAAGCCAAACAATAAATCCTTTCCCCAAAATTTCAAGCGAGCAAGAGCATATCCGGCCATCGAAGCAAACAAAACCGTTGTTATCACTTTGAGAAATGAGTACAGAAAAGAGTTAAAAATCCACTTGTAAAAAAGAGCTTTTCCATCAATACGACTATAATTTTCACCAAATACGCGATTATATTGATGGAAAACATAAGGAATCACTCCTCCGCTTATATTATTCCATCCCTGAAGCCTCCCTCTCCTTTCTATTCTGTTAGGAGCAAGAGTAGCAGATACAAAATTCATTCCACTTTCAACTGTTATATCAACAGGCACTCTTTCAAAAGTATACTCCGATAAATTGGTTACTATAACTTCAAAAGTTACATAATAATTACTTTCTCCGTGTTTCCTTCTTTCCTTCTCCCGTACCGATGCTATCATATAATCCCCTGCCAATCGCTCATCCCTCAGCATTTGTCCTCCTGCAAAACGAGTTCGCTTAGGGACCTCTACAGAAGGCAAAACAATATCACTCTCATCTTCCACGGCATACGTTACTTCAAAAACTACTTTTCGAAATGATTCAAATGAACCCCAAAAACCACTTTTACCAGCCTGCTTTGCAAGAGAATATGCTCCACTCCAGTTTTTGGGTTGCAACTGTGCCGTAGTAAGACGAGGAGGCCATTCGGTAGGATTATCTTTAAAACTGGAAATAAACCCAAAAACGAATGGCCCCATAAAAAAGAGGGAAACTAAGAGAAGGACAATATAAAAACTCAAAACAATAATCCACTTATTTGAAGAAAGCTGAAACTTTTTATCCATATTCCTCCTCCTTTAGTCTTTATAAAACTTTTTCTGAAAAAACACCACAATCAATGTCAAAAAACCAAGAATAAATGCTGCCGCTGCAGCGAGACCGACATTCGCTATTCCCGAGGAAGAAAATACATTTGTATACACATAGTATGCAAGAGTAATAATGGACTCAAGAGGAGCACTATTTCCTACAACGGCAACTTGATCAAACATTTGAAGTGTGCCAATAAAACCTAACGTCATCACAAGAAATGTTACTCTTGAAAGCTGAGGAACAGTAATATAAAGAAATTTTTGAAAAGAAGTAGCACCATCAACCTCTGCCGCCTCATACAACTCTGCGGGTATATCCTGAAGTCCCGCAAGGTAGAGAATACTCATAGTAGGAATAGTTGTCCATATATTTAAACACATAATAGCAAAAAGAGGACGTGGAATAAAACCAAACAATAATTCCCTTGTGTTAATCCAGATAATGTCTACAGGTGAAGTTTCAGCTATAGGCAAAATCTTGAAATAAGCAAGAATAATGGCTAACAACAAAGCCCCTGTAAAACTTACCACCAAAACTCGACTATCACCGTAACTAATTTCCCCTTCTTCTTTCCCGCGAAGCCACAGATAAACAATGAAATAGAGAAACAAAAAGGCCCCCAAAAAAACAATAAAATAATTAACGTACTGCTTTACAAAAGTAAAAAGATAATTAATAAGACCCTGTCGTTGAAATAACCACAGGAAAATAAGAGTAATCACAACACTTGCTGTTACACTTGGCATATAATAAATTGTTCGAAAAAATCGAATTCCTTTTATTTTCTGATTCATAAGAAGAGCCAATAAAAGTGCTCCTATTGTTTGCACAACTGTAACAACAAATGAAAATACTATGGTATTTCTCAAAGCTAGCAAAAAAGTAGACTGCTTAAATATATTAATATAGTTGGCAAGACCTATAAAGTCAGGTTTATCAAAAAGATTGTAATTTGTCAGACTATAATAAAAAGTGCGCACAGCAGCATAACCAAAAAACACAATAAGAGAAAACAAAAACGGTGCTAAAAACACATAAGGAGCCGTTTTTTCTATGAAAAAGCTCTTATAATCCTCCCATTTCCAACCTTTTCTCCTTTCACTTTTCACATCCTTTTTTGTAGCAAACATACTTTCCCTCCTTTCAAACAAATCATAACATTTACTGTCATATAATCCTACCTTATCCTTTACACGCCATAATAATCATTCTTTCTGCTGCCCGAAGGCAGCAGAAAGAAGATGGAGGTTCCTATTTTTTAACCTTTTCACGAAGCTCTTTCATTTTAATAGCAAGCTGAGCATTTGCTTCTTTAATAGCTTTTTCAGGAGTTTTCTGCCCACTCATAACCTCTGTCATAGCAGTGTTAATGGGTCCCATCCATTCTCCTCCATAAATCTGGAAGAAAAATGGTTTTACATACTTATCACTTGCTCCACGAAATACAACATAGTTAGCCTGGGCAGCAGGCTCTTGCTTTTTGAAATAAGGATTATTAATCAAAGCTTTTCTGCTGGGAAGAGCCAACCCTCTTTCCAAAACAAACTGTTGAGCCTCTGGAGAAGTTAAAAGCTCAAGTACCTGAAAAGCCTCTTTCTTCACCTTCGACCCAGCATAGATTCCCCATGCCACAGTAAAGATAAAATTGCCTCGCTCCTTGGTCTTTGGACTCTTAGGAAGAAGTGTTGCACCATATTTAAGATTGGGGGCATTATCTTTCAAGAAACCAAGAATCCAAGCTCCTTCAATACACACAGCCACTTTTTCTGTAGCAAAAGCACCACCTCCCCAGCCCTGACCAATATCTCCAGGCATTACTCCTAGTCCTTTTTTCTTCAAACCTGTATACCAATTAAAAGCTTCAACAAACTTTGGATCTTCAAGGTTAGAAGTATCATTCACAATAGGTTCCCAACCATTAGCATATGCAAAAGCTCCCATGCGAGCAAAATCTGGAGCCAAAGCCATGCCCTCTACATTTTTTACTTTAGACTTCACTTCTTTCAATTTTGCCTCAAGAGTATCCCAGGTATCATTTTCATCAGGATATTTCACCTTGGCCTCATCAAAAATATCCTTGTTATAAAATAGCGCAAGCGTATTAAAATCCTTAGGGATACCATACACTTTACCATCAACTGTAAAGGCATTGATAAGAGAAGGAATAATATCCTCCTTCTTCAAAATCTTTGAAGAAGCAAGATAGCTATCAAGAGGTTCAACTCTTCCACTCTTGATCACATTTTGAGCCCAGAAAATATCCATGTAAAAAAGATCTGCTACTGTACCCGCCGAGAGAGAATTGAGCAAAACCTGCTGATAATCTCCCTGTACAGGTTCGTAAACCACCTGAATTCCTTTAAGCTTCGGTGTAACAAATTTCTGGATGAGCTCTTCCACAATATTTTGATCAATACCGCCAAAACCCATAATCCTCACCTTCACCTGACCAAACACCGAAGCAAACAACAAACACCACATCACTACCATCGACCACACCATTAAACTCTTTTTGGATTGCATACCAACCTCCTTTCTTTTTTGTTTTTGTAAGCGCTTACATTTTTATTATAACACAGAAAATTTTTCTGTCAAGTATTTCTGCAAAAATTTTCTAAAAATTTTTAGTGTCATCCTCTTAAAATTATTAAACAACCATTCTCCCAAAACAGTACCATTACCACATTGAAACAGGACAAAAAAGCAAAAAAATTCCCCAATCACCGATTGACTTTTCCTCCCATTCCCCCTATACTAAAACCACTACAACAGCGGAGCAAACCATGAAAGGTGTTATCATTGCAGCGGGATATGGTAGTCGATTTTTGCCCATTACCAAAACGCTTCCCAAAGAGATGCTTCCCCTTTATGACAAAACACTCCTCGACTGTATCCTCGATGAATTTGAACAGGCTTCTATCACCGATGTGGTTATCATCACCAGTCGAAGAAAAAAAGTGCTTGAAGACTACCTTGACAGGGAAGTAGAATTGGAAGGTGTCTTTAAAGAAGAAAACAAACAAAAGCAACGAGAAAGCATCCGCCCACGAAACCTCAATATCGCTTTCATTCGTCAGCAAGAGATGAAAGGAACAGGGAACGCCCTTCTCCTCCTCAAACCGTGGATAAACAACGAACCTTTTATTGTTGCCTATCCCGATGATATTGTTCTTCACCCACAGGGCATCTCCCACCAACTCATACAAGCCTACAAACAAAAACCTGCCAACTACCTCGTTGTCCGCGAAGAAAACGAAAACATCAGTCGCTATGGGGTTATCGATAGCACCGAAGAAGCTGGCAAGCTTCGTGTGAACCGAATCGTCGAAAAGCCCAAACCCGAAGAAGCCCCAAGCCACTGGGTTTCCATTGGGAGATACCTCTTCCAACCCGAAATTCTTGACCTTCTCGAAGAAGGATGGAAACACCACAGAGAGGGGGAGTTTTACCACATCGATGCCATCAACACCCTTGCTCGCCAAGGCAAAGTATACGCCCTCCCCATGGAAGGCACCATGCTTGATACAGGAGAACCAGACAGCTATCTCTACTCGCTTCTCCTCTACTGTCAAAAACACCCCAAGGCTTCCCTTGTTCTCAAAAAATTCTTTGAAAACGACTACCAAGAAGGAGTCAAAGCATGATCCGCAATCAATGGTATATTGTCCTCGAATCCCACGAAGTAAAAAAAGGCCAACTCGTAGGAGTAACACGCTTTGGTGAACGAATGGTCTTCTGGCGAGACACTACAGGGAAGCTTGTTTGCTTTAAGGACAAGTGTGTGCATCGTGGGGCATCACTCGCCATTGGCAAACACTACGGAGACGAAATAGCCTGCCCCTTCCATGGGTTTCGATATGATAAAAGCGGCAAGGTAACCCTCATCCCTGCCAACGGGAAGTCTTCTGAAGTTGCCTCCTATTTTCACATCCAAACCTATCCACTCTTTGAAAAATTTGGCTGGGTTTTTCTCTGGTGGGGAGATCAGCAACCCACTGAGGAACCTCATTACTTCTCCGATGTGGATGAAAATTTCTCGTGGGCATCTTCTGCTCACCTCTGGCCTGTCCACTACTCCCGCGCCATAGAAAACCAGCTTGATCTTGTGCATCTCCCCTTCGTTCACCACAACACCATTGGACGCGGCAACAAAACGCTTGTCAACGGCCCTGTACAGGTCATTCAGGACGGAAGCATTGCCTTTTGGGTTTACAACGAGAGAGATCATGGCCAGAAACCGAAAAAAGCCGAAGATCTTCCCCCACCCGATCCTTCCCGCCAGCATATTCATTTCATCTTTCCCAACATGTGGCAAAACTACATTCTGGATAATATGAGAATTCTTGTTGCCTTTGTTCCGATTGACGATAGCAACACACGCATCTACCTCAGGGTAGCACAAAAATTTGTAAAAACACCGCTGCTTCGCAGGGTGGTGGATAGATTGTCTCTTTTCTTCAGCGAAATCGTGCTCAATCAGGACAAACGCGTTGTTATCACCCAGCTTCCCATTGCAAGTCAACTCAAGATGGAAGAAAAACTGATTCCCGGAGACTTGCCCATCATCACCTATCGCCAGATGAGAGACAATCTTCTCAAGAAGTCTTAACGAGACTTTTCGCGCTGTTTTTTCTTGGCTTCTTCTTCACGGCGCTTGAGATCGAGTTCAAGTTTTTCTCGCCATTTTTCTACTGTCTTTTTCACTTCAAGCATTTGCTCATTCTCACCGAGAATATTGTGCACCTTCATCAAGGCTTCCATAAGCCCAATAGCCTTGTTCATATCGATGGAATCCTGCGGTGTACTCAACTCGTACTTGGTTCTATACTTCTGCGCTGCCTTATCAAGTATCTCTTTGCAATACTGAATCAACTCCCGTATCTGCTGGTAGTAGGGCTGACGGGGATCATTCATAGCCACAGCATATACTTTAAAATTGATAAAATTTTTCATCACCACAGCAAGATTGCCATACATCTCCACAAAATTCCACTTCACCTTGGAATTCTCCCCCTCTTCCATTTCTACAAGTGCAATCGAAAACTCTATCTTCTTGAAGAGGTGGAGAAGCCTTGGTGGAGTAAGCTCAGAAAGAGCCGCTAACTTGTCTGCATTCTCAGTAAGTCCAAGATCCACATGCCCTGTAACAATGGACTCAAGCAGTTTGATTGCCTGGTAGACATTTTTTCGGGCGTTGGTTAGATAGAGATCACTCTTCACCTCTTTAATCTGGAGACTATAATCGTTCATTTTGCAGTAGAGATTCACACTATCAAGATAGAGATTGGCAGCCACAACCCTCTTGTAGTACCCTTCAACAGTGTTGTTACGCATTCCCTCTGATTCATATTTTTTCGCCTTTTTGAGAATAGCGTCAACCTGTTCCTTGAGGTCAGAAACAACGGCATTAAATGCCTCAACCTTTTCCTTGGGCACTCGTTTAATCATACTGTACCCCTCATTTATTTTCCAAAAAGATATAAATCCATTATACTATATTTATCGACAAAAAGCGAATTTTGGAGAGTTTATGCCAGAGAGAGAACGTTTTTTTGAGAAGGTAATGGATCACCTCAACCGTCTCGATCAAACAGAGCTCCGCAACATTATTGAAACCCTTGACAGAGAACGTCGCATTCTCAAACAGGTTTTTGACGCCTTGGACGAAGGCATCCTCATCGTCATCGAAGAAAAAGTAGTAGCCATGAACGATGTTGCCAAAGTACTCTTAGGATGCAAAACCAAAACCTACGGCTCCTTTGCAGAAATGGATAAGGTAGTGGCCAATCGCCCCCTCTGGAATATGGTCAAACTCCTCTACAAACAGGAAGATATCCGCAAAGAGTTCAGCGTTGGCAACCAGGATCCCAAATACTACCTCATAGAAAAAAGAGACATCAGCGAAGACTTCGTCCTCTACAAACTCGTTGACCAGACCGAAAACAAAAAACTCCAATTCCAACTCAAAAGCATTGAATCCATCGCCGCACTCAATAACCTTGCTGCTGGCATTGCCCACGAAATCAAAAATCCTCTCACGGCTATTGATCTGCACACCCAACTCATCCAGCGAGCCGTCCAAAAAAACCTTGTCTGTCTCGACGAAAACCTCTCCCAGTACATCAAAATCATCTCCGAAGAAACCAAAAGACTCAATCAAATTTTAAACGACTTTCTCCTTGCCACACGAACACGACAACTCAAGGCCACCTTTGAAAACCTCAATACCTTTCTCGCTGAGATCATCTCTCTCATCAAACCCGAACTCGAGGCTAAGAACATTTCCCTCCGTGAGGCATACCAGGAAGTCCCCAAGAATTTCATTGACAAAGACTACCTCAAACAAGCGATTCTCAACCTCATCAAAAATGCCATCGAAGCCATGGAAAAAAGTTCTTTAAAAGTCCTCACCATACGAACATGGTATGATACTGTGCGAGATGCCAATGCCATTGAAATTGAGGATACGGGGTGTGGCATTCCCTCTGACCAAATACAAAAAATCTTTGAACCCTACTACACAACCAAAGAATATGGTACAGGACTTGGCCTAACTATTACCTACAAAATCATCAAGGAACACGATGGTGAAATCCAAATCAGTTCCAAACCCAACGAAGGCACCCGTTTCACCATCTTCCTCCCCATCCATAAGGGGCACAAACTCCTCTCCTCTTCATAAAACAAGCTGAAAGAGAGCCTAAATCCTCCCCATCTTTTGCTTCAACTGACACACGGAGCATACTTCCGTCGTGGTGGGCTCTCCACAGACCCTACACAGGGTAAGCTCTGTTGTCTCGCGTGTCTTTTCCTGAAGAAGAGGAGCTAGCTCCCTGAGAAAACCAGTATAAAAGGTAATCTTTGTCCCAGGTCGAGCCTCTTCCAACTGTTGAAGAAACTTTTTATTCTCAAGAGACGAGGCATTCACACTATAGGGGCATTCGGGTTTAATGTAGGAAATACCATTGAAAATAGTATAGAGAGCACTCTCCTTCTCAGAAATTCGACACAAGGGCTTCACCTTTTTCAAAAATGGCCCCTCTGCAGGCAAGACAGGGTACTGCCGAGCAAGATACTCCATATTCCACTGAAGAACATTATTCCAGAGAACAGCAACCTCGTCATCGAGATTATGACCCGTTGCCAGTACAGTATAACCCTTTTCTCGTGCCACGCGATTCATGTAGTAGCGCTTCACCGTTCCACAGAGGGAGCAAGCGGGTTTTCTACTCCACTGCTTCATATCACCGATCGGAGCAAGCTCTTCCGAGAGAGAAACCACATAAAGCGTGCGTTGAATACGCTCTGCAAGATCTTGAGCATACCTTCGAGACTGCGAAGAATACTCTGGAATACCGAGATCAATATACAACCCATCAGCATCATAACCCAAGCGATGGAGAAGAAACCACAGCCCCAGACTATCCTTTCCCCCAGAAACAGCCACCAGAATCCTGTCCCTTTTGGTAAACATGCGAAAGTGCCGAATCGTATCCTCAACACGCCCCTCAAGCCACTCAAGAAAATGCCCACGACAGAGTTTGAGATTGTAAGACGGCAAAAGAACCTGAACGGGGAAGTTTGTTCCCTTCGCTTTACAAATCGTGCACTTTGGAGGTGTCATCTATCCCCCCGAAATAGCATTAATAACCTCTATCTGAGAGGCTTCTGAAAGCACATGATCCTCTGGAACGATCTCTCCATTCTCCACCACAAACGCATACACAGCAGAGAGTCCAAGATGTTTGAGAAGATCCCTTGCCGTCAAAGAATGCTCAACAGAGAGTGAGTGTGTCTCTCCTCGATACTGAAACTGATAACTCGGCATACATCCTCATTCCCTAAAAATATGAATTAAGTATACCATACCTTTGAAAGAATTTCAACAAAAATGATAGGAAATTACAAAAGACCCTTAGCCCTTTTTCGCCTCAATCAGGGTTTTGAGTTCCTGAATGCTACGAAGTGGCATAAGTTTCCCTTGAGAAGAGGCTTTATGTCCCGCTGGATAGAGAATCTCCTCAAAGCCCAGTCGGGTCACTTCTTCGATACGCTTCTCGCCCCCTCGCACCACACGAATCTCTCCAGCAAGCCCAACCTCCCCAAACACCACCCATGAGAGGGGAAGAGGAATCTGCGTATAGGCAGAAATGAGTGCAGTACTCACAGCAAGATCCAGCGCCGGATCCACAATATCTACCCCACTGGTAATATTCACGTACACATCCAGCTTGGCAAACTGATACCCCAATTGACGTTCCAGCACAGCGAGGAGAATGTATACCCTATTGAGATCAAAACCTTCACTCGTTCTCCGCGGATAGGGAAACGACGAAGGTACAACAATAGCCTGTACCTCGACAGGTATCACCCGATTCCCATCCAAAAGGGGGAAAAAAGTTACCCCCACAGGTGGTTTGTCATACTCATGCCGAAAAAGCGATGCCGTCATAGAAACCGAGTGAATACCCTCTGCCGTCATCTCAAAGATTCCCCATTCATTGGTAGCATAAAAACGATTCTTCAGACTCCGTACAATACGATAGATGCCCTTCTTGTCCTGTTCAAAGAAGAGCACAGTATCCACCAAATGCTCAATCACTTTTGGACCCGCTATCTGCCCACTCTTGGTAATATGCCCCACCAAAAAAAGAATAATCCCCTGGTGCTTACAAAACTGCACAAGCTCCTGTGTACACTCTCGCACCTGGAGCACACTCCCCGGGGCAGAAGCATACCTCGAAAGTTCCATCATCTGAATAGAATCCACAAGAAGCACATCCACCTTTTCTTTCTCAAGAAGTGCCAAAACAGACTCAACCCTTGTTTCAGAAAGCAGCCTAAAATCCTGTGTAATCCCCAACCGACGAGCCCGCAACTTGATTTGAGAAGCTGATTCCTCCCCATGAAGATAGCACACGCGAAGTTTCTCAGAAAGAAGATTAGCAAGATGCAAAAGCAATGTCGATTTTCCAACCCCCGGTTCCCCACCGAGAAGAATCGTCTGCCCCCGCACAAATCCACCTGTCACCCTATCCAGTTCCTTTTCACCAGAGAAGATCCTCTCAGACTCCATCGCATCAACCACACCCAGCGTTGTATACGAAGCCGTACTTTGAACGACCTTAACCTCCTGTTCCAAAACCTCTTCGAAGGTATTCCATTCACCACACTCTGGACATTTCCCAAGCCATTTGCTTGAACGATACCCACACGAAGTACAATAGTAGAGCGTTCGAGATTTCATAGTTGGTTACGCTTGCTTTGATCCCTGGGCTACCAAATACACCAAAAGCCCAATCACAAACCCACCCAAAAGACAGATGAGCATTAACACAATGAGAGGAATCTGAAAACTCCAAAAGAGAAGATTAACTGGCACCATCGTTACATTCTGAAGAATAAGAATAATAAAGAGAAGAATAACAGCAATCAAAATACTCACATTTACCCAGAAACGCGACATACACATCCTCCTTTTTGATTATTATAGTGCAGAAGAAGCAAAAAAGCAACCAAACCCCCTCCCTTTGGCACGAAAAAAGCACACACCAGAAAAAACAAAACATCAGATAATGAAATCAAAAAAATGCCTTTCACATCCCTTCGCACCAAGAAGAGAGCTTGAAGGCTACTCCTTAGCTTCCTTCTTATGATGTCCCTGAAACAAATGCCCCATCTTGATTTCCTTTACACGGAGATAGCCCTGGTTTACCTCATTGGGAGGGATAATAATCGGCACCCGTTCTACAATCTCAAGCCCATACCCACTGAGCCCAATAATCTTCGTCGGATTGTTGGTCAACAGTCGAATTTTGGTGATCCCGAGATCCTTGAGAATCTGTGCCCCTATACCATAATCCCGAAGATCAGGCTTAAAACCAAGATGGATATTTGCCTCAACGGTATCCAACCCTTCTCGTTCTTGTAGATCATATGCTTTGATCTTGTTGACCAGGCCTATACCTCTCCCCTCCTGACGCATATAGAGAAGCACACCCTTCCCTTCCTTCTCAATCAATTGCAAAGCATTGTGCAACTGATCCCCACAATCACAGCGAAGAGACCCAAGAATATCCCCCGTAAAACACTCTGAATGCACACGAACCAAAACAGGCTCATCCTCCTTCCATTGTCCCTTCACCAGCGCAACATGCTCTTTAAAATCAATATCATTCTCATAAACAATAATCTGAAAATCCCCATACTTCGTGGGAAGATGAGCAGAAGCAGCCCGAAAAACATGCTTCTCCTTTTCCCGACGATAGGCTATAATCTGTGCCACACTGATAATCATCATATGGTGCTTTCGTGCAAACTCAATGAGATCCGGAAGACGAGCCATTGTTCCATCATCTTTGAGAATCTCACAGATTGCCCCCACTGGCTGAAGTCCCGCAAGCTTCATCAAATCAACAGCAGCCTCGGTATGCCCCGCTCGTTTGAGTACACCTCCATCGCGTGCCTTGAGAGGAAACACATGCCCTGGCCGTTCAAAATCCTCGGCACGACTAGAGGGATCGGCGAGTTTATTCAAGGTAAGGGCACGCTCAAAGGCAGAAATGCCAGTCGTCGTTTCCTTATAGTCAACAGAGACCGTAAACGCCGTTCCCCACTTCTCATCAGCATTCTGCGTCATAATGGGAAGCTGAAGCCTCTCCGCCACCTCGGGAGCCATTGGAGCACAGAGAAGCCCACGAGCCTCCTTGAGAATGAAGTTCACCTTCTCCGGTGTGGCTTTTTCTGCCGCAAGAATAATATCCCCCTCATTTTCTCTATCCTCGTCATCCACAACAACAATCATCTCTCCTCGTTTGAGCGCCTCAACTGCTTCTTCCACCGTATGAAAAACATGCTTTTGATCCATAAAAAACCTCCTCCATAGCATTAAAGTATAATCAGAGACAAACCCCTCTGTCAACTCCTAGTCAGACATCGACTCATAGGTGAGTTTAAAAAGCAGCGTATCCCCCTCAATATTGGGACTCTCAATAACCAAAGCCCCTCCTACATTATAATCAATTAGCGCCTTGCAAAACTCCCGATACTTAGCATCCGATTGACGGAGAATGAGATGTTTTTGCTCCCCTTTTGCACCATACTGAATACCCGAATAGTGAATATGCATATCCTGAAGGGCATCTTCTCCGAGTTTTGCCTTTATCTTTTCAAAAACAGAGGCAAACTCCTCATAGGAATTGTACCGCCCTGTTCGTGCATGAAGATGGGCAAAATCAATACACGGTTTTATAGGACCCCCAACCTCAGCACAAACATCCAAAATCTCATCCAACGCCCCAAACTGTGTTGGCTTTCCCATCAATTCAGGGCGAATATCCACACGAAGGGCTTCCTTGTAGGCGAGGTCAGCAATATGCTTAAGATGATCCTTAACGATAGGATACACCTTCTGTGGCGGTTCTCCAAGATAGAAAGCAGCATGAAAAACAACAGAGTAGCCATTTGCAGCATCAAGAGCACGAGCCGTATCGAGAATGTACTGATAACTTCTATCCACTTTTGGTTTCTCTGGAGAAAAGAGATTGATATAGTATGGGGCATGAGCAGTAAGCACAAGCCCATACTCCCTTGCCTTTTCACCAAGGGTTTTCATGTGGGTATAATCCACCCGTACCCCTTGAACATACTCGAGTTCCATCCCATCAAGCCCTAACTCTGCAATTCTGTCCAAGGCTGCAAGCGAACTTTTTGGTTTTTGCGTTGAAAAGGGTATGCCGGGTGTAAGGATAGCAAGCTTTCTCATACTGATGCCGCCATTTGAGTTTCTATAAGCTGGATAATAAACTCTTTGGAGGGATAAAAGGTATCCACGGCATTCACCACCTCTGCCATCGAAAAAAGGCGAACATCCTTCACGCTTTCATTCTCCACAATAACACCCGGGTTTTCGAGATAATCCTCCACTACACACACCAGAAAACCCACATGCACCACATGCCGAGAAGTATCAATAAACTCATCCACAAAGAGGAGTTCCTTCACCTCCACATCCTCAAATCCCAACTCCTCCCGAAGCTCTCTTCGAACTGCCCCATCCAAGGTTTCACCAAACTGAAGATGTCCACCGGGAAGCACCCAGTAAGAACGACCATCCTTCTCATGTTTGGCAAGAAGAATTTCTCCCTGGTCGTTAAAGATTACCGCATCAACACGTACCTCAATCTTCTGCATACATCATCTCCTTACGAAACATCGTAAAGCAAAGAACGTGAAAAAGCAATTTTTTGTTTTTCCTACCCCATTTCAAAGGAACTTTTCCAAAGAAAAAATTCTTTTTTGTAACAAACATGCAAAAAAGAGAACATAAAAAAGGACCCGCCTTGTAGCGGGCCCTTACCATCATCAGAATACTTATCTGAGGAGTTGCAGTACCATCTGAGGTTTCTGATTGGCTTGAGCAAGCATAGCATTGGCAGCCTGAGTGAGAATCTGGTTCTTGACGAAAAGTGACATCTGTTCTGCCATATCAGTATCGCGGATTCTCGACTCTGCAGCCTGCAAATTCTCAAAACCAACCATCAAACCCGCTGAAGTCTTCTCGAGACGGTTCTGATAAGCACCAAGATCAGCTCGCTGCTTGTTGACTTTGAGCAGCGCCACATCGATCATACCGATAGCCATGTTTGCCTTGTCTGGCGTACTGAGACTGATAAACGATGCACTGGCAGCATTCCCCACGGGAGACTTCAATCCAAGACCCTGGGAATTCATGGTACCGATGTAAGCCCGAATACGCTGATCCATGTTGGGTCCTACATGGAACCACATCGAAGCCATCACCGTATTCTCACCAGTGAAACGAGCAAATCGACCTGTGAGAAGATTGAGCCCATTAAACTGAGCGTGAGAAGCAATACGGTCGATTTCTGCGATCATCTGGGAGACTTCCACCTGGATCATCATACGATCCTGAGCATCATAGATACCGTTAGCAGCCTGAACGGCAAGCTCTCTGAGACGCTGCAAGATAGCAGTTGTCTCTTCGAGATACCCTTCGGCTGTCTGGATCATCGAAATAGCATCCAACGTGTTCTGGTTTGCTCGTCGAAGACCGCGAATCTGGCTTCGCATCTTCTCAGACACAGCAAGACCAGAAGCATCGTCACCTGCCCGGTTAATCTTCATACCGGACGACAGCTTCTCGATGTCCTTCTCAGCCTCAAGGTTGTTCAGAGTAAGCTGACGGTGAGAGAAAATAGAGCTGATGTTGTGGTTGATGATCATATCATCCTCCTTGATATTTTCTGAAGACATCCGTGTCTTCACTGTTATATTTCGACAAAAACGAAATCGAGTTTAGTATTTCTAAGAAGCTTTTTTGATAGAATTTTTCTCCCCAAAATTACCCAAACACTTGATTATTTTTTTCCTCCTGTTTACAATAAGATACAAGGAGGAACACCATGAAACAGAGGCTAGAAACACGCCTGTACTACAACCTACTCCTTTCCGTCTTCAATATTTGGGAAACCTATGCAAAAGAACAGATCTCTCTCTATGAAGAAACCTCTCTTACGGACACCACCCACCCTAATCTACACCGCGAAAACCTCGCCACACTTAAACACATTGCCGATATGATCCACATCGTAAAAAAATTCCTCATTTCCATCGAACACATGGCAAAAGAGGGTGGTTTCGCCTCAGTGGACGCTCTCAATAGCCATATCCTCAAAGAGATCAAAAAGCTTTTTGATGAGTATGCTCTCCCTGATATGATGTTTCCTCTGGCAGAGAAAAAAATCTCCGAAATTCTCGAGTTCTACCACAAGTTCGTTGATGAAATCACCATTCTTCCCCCAAGTCTTTCAGAAGGAGGAAAAAAATGAGAAGTTCTTTTTTTTTGATGCTTTTGGGAGTAACGATGAATGCCATGCTAGCCTTTCCCTCACTTGAAGAATACTACGACGCCACCAAAATCTCTGTTCCCGCGGGAGAAAAAGGACAATTCGCCTATGGAGACAATATTGCAGGGTACTATGAAAATGCCACCCACGGCTATCGACAAGGCCAAGGGTACCTTTTCAAAAGCCGAAACCTCTTCGGTGACTGCACAGCCGTTTTCAACAACATCCCCCTCAACAAGACAAAAGAAGCCAAAGGGAGTGAAATCCTCATCTCTGGTGTCCGCACTCTCTATACCAACGGTACAACAGAAGAGATTGCCCTCTTTCCCCATCAGCTTGGTTTGGGAATAGAGATAAGGCATCCTTCCGCAGCTCAGCTCGGCAGTATTCTTCTCTTTAACGAACTCTCATCATCTTCTACCCTATCACTTGAAAAAAACATCATCCTCATCAAACGAAGCGAAAAAGCCACAGACATCCCTGCCTTCATTGCTATTTCTGCAGATGCTCCCTTCACATGGGAACAGGTGACAAAACCAGAAGACTGGTTGAGACAAAAATCTTCACTCCTTACCCTCAAAATCCAGTCAACAAAACCAACAACAAACTTTCATATTTTTATCGCCTTTGGCTTCTCAGAAAGCGAAGCCATCATCAAGGCTTCTCGTTGGGCAGCAACTTCCTACTTTACTTCAAACAAGATTGCTCTCTACGAAGAACACACAAAAAGCTACCTCTGGACAGACGACCCTCTCTTTAACCAGGCTGTGGCATGGTCTCTAGCGGGAAGCTATCTCTTTGTAGTAGAGGAATTCGGTAAGGGAATATGGGCTGGACTCCCCTGGTTTCGAGACAATTGGGGACGGGATACCTTCATTTCCCTTCCAGGGACTCTGCTTGTTAGCGGACACTTTGATGACGCCAAGGGAGTTATCACCAACTTCTCCACCTACCAAAATCGAGGAATCCCCTATATTGAGGTGCTCGACAACGAAACCAATGCTCGTGTGATCAAAAATCGGCTTGGAGAGCTCTTCCAGAAAGATGCTGTGCTTAAAGGATCAAAGGTTTCTCTCTCACTCGACAATAACTGGCTCGACAAACCAAAAGAAATAGAAAAACGCCTCTCCCAACTGAAACAGGAGTTTTCCAATGCAACGATAAACTTCACTGTAATCACCAACAAAGAGTTGGGGCGCGTGCCCAATCGGGTGGCAGCGGGGGGAAGTATTATCTACAACACAACAGATGGTACCCCGTGGCTTATCCGTGAGGTATATGAATACCTGTCCTACACAGGTGATACCAACTTCATTCGTGAGATCTATCCCACCGTGGTGCTCGCTCTCAACGGAGCTATTCAAAACTATGTGGACGACAAAGGATTTCTCACTCATGGGGATCAGGATACGTGGATGGATGCCTCCCGTGGCCCAGGAAAAGAATGGTCTCCCCGAGGAAACCGAGCAGTAGAGATCCAAGCCCTTTGGGCAAATGCCCTCAGAGTCGGTATTGAGCTTGCTACGCTTCAGGGGGACAACGAAAATGCTTCCCGCTGGCAAGCTGTGTACAACAACCTCACAACCAACTTTGCCCGTGTTTTCTGGAACGACTACCACAAAAATGTTGCTGATCGTGTTCTCGCCGATGGAACACAAGATATGCGTATTCGTCCCAACGCCCTTATGCTCTTTTCTGTGCCTCTCTTTGAGGGACTCCTCCCCCTTGAAAAAGAAGCCCTTGTGATTAAGAAAACCATATCCGAGCTTCTCTTTCCGTATGGTATTGCCTCCCTTTCACCACGAGATATCTTCTTCCACCCCTACCATGACAACCAACCCAATTACCACAAAGATGCAGCCTACCACAATGGAACAGTATGGGGCTGGAATGCTGGATTCACCATTACCGCCCTTTTGAAGCATGGGTATACAGAACTTGCCTACAAACTTACCACAAACCTCGCCCACCAGATTCTCTTTATGGGGTGTCGTGGAAACATGAGCGAACTCATCGATGCCATACCTGATGCTCAAGGAAGGATTAAACTCTCTGGAACCTACGCCCAGGCATGGAGTATTGCCGAATTTGCCCGCAATGCATTTCAAGACTACCTTGGGGTACGGCCAGACCTTCTTAAAAAGAGCATCACCTTTGAACCACATATTCCCTCCCAGTGGAAGCATTTCACCAGCCGTGTAGCATTAGATAAAGGAAGTCTTTCCATCGAATACAGCGATCAGGTTGTCAAACAGTACACGATCACATGGCATGGGAAAACTCCTCTCACCCTTGCCTTCATCGACAACAACAAGGGAAAACGCACCCTTTACAATCTCACCCTCCAACCAGAGGAAGCGACAACTCTTACGTTGGCAAATGAAACAGTCAGTGCAAAGGGAGAGCCGCTTTCACCTGTTGCAGAGCTTCAACCCTCCCTCCAGAATATCATTGGGGAATTAACATTTGCTCAACCCACAATCTACCCCCAGGTACAAGCACACAAGCAAAAAGATTTCCTCAAGACCATCATTGACAAAAAAGAGTACAACAAATACCTACCAAAAACCAAAGGAGGTCTCTTTGGGTGGTAGAATACACTCTTTTGAAAGCCTCATCAAGGGTGTCATCAAACGCTATGTTCCCAACGGCAATGTTCTCCTCGATGTTCGTAGCGTATGGGAGAGTTGCGTTGGGGATGTAGCGGCACGCCATACCCGCCCTGTAGGCTACACTAACGACAAACTCCTCGTCGAGGTTGATGATAACCATTGGAAGGCAGAGCTGGCTCTCTACGAGCAGGATATTCTTGATCGACTGGCCTCACTTGTACCCCATCGCATCAAGGCTATCCACTGGAAACTTGTCCCCTCTCTTTCCCCTCTCGTCAAACAGCAGTCTCTTATTCCTGAAGAAGCACTCTCTCCCCCTTCCCCGGAGGTCCGTGAGTTCATCGATCGCAGCGTCCAAAAGATCGAAGACGAAAAACTCAGGAAGGCCATGCAGGTATTCCTCACCAAATCGATCGCTGTTCAACAGGCTATCCAAAACGCCACACTCGATCAAAACAAATCTTGGAGGTAATATATGGCTATTTTGGTTTGTGGTGGAGCCGGTTATATCGGAAGCCACACGGTATGGGAACTTCTCGATCACGGAGAAGACATCATTATCGCTGACAACCTTGAAAAAGGACACAAAAAAGCCCTTCAAGGAGGAAAACTCATCAAAGGAGATCTCAGGGATAGAGATTTCGTCCGCAAGCTCTTCCGCAAACACGATATTGAAGGTGTCATCAACTTTGCTGCCTATATTGAAGTAGGAGAGTCTGTTCAACTTCCCATGAAGTACTACCAAAACAATGTTGCTCTGAGCCTCAATATCTTGGATGCTATGGTAGAAGCCAAAACCCCCTATCTTGTCTTCTCTTCCACTGCTGCCACCTATGGAGCGGTAGAAAAAAGCCCCATTTCCGAGGATTTTCCCACCGTGCCGACCAACCCCTATGGGGAAACCAAACTCACCGTGGAAAAAGCCATCAAGTGGACAGCCCAAGCCCACGGTCTCAAGTATGTAATCCTTCGCTATTTCAACGCAAGCGGTGCTCATCCAAGCGGCACCATTGGTGAGGATCATCATCCTGAAACCCACCTCATTCCCCTTGTCCTTCAGGCAGCCTTAGGAAAGCGCCCCTCCATAAAGATTTTTGGCACTGACTATCCCACCCCTGATGGAACCTGTGTGCGAGACTATATCCATGTCTGCGACCTGGCTCAAGCCCACTACCTTGCTCTACAACGCCTCCGCAGTGGCAAGGAAAGCGACACCTACAATCTGGGGAACGGCCTTGGTTTCTCTGTTAAAGAAGTCATCGATACCGCTGAAAAGGTTACAGGGATCAAAATCCCACAAGAGATAGCCCCTCGTCGCCCTGGGGATCCACCTGCCCTCGTTGCTTCCTCTGACAAAGCAAAGAATGAACTCGGGTGGAAACCCCTCTACGCCGACCTCTCTGTTATCATTGAAACAGCATGGAACTGGCACAAAAACCACCCCAATGGCTATGGAGACAGGGCGTGACACCCTTTACCGTTGAAAACGAAATCCTTCGCCTTGCCATCCTCCCAGAACTGGGTGGCAAGGTGACGTCTTTTTTCGTAAAGCCCGTCGAAAGAGAGCTCCTCTTTCAGCCCAAACAGCCCTATCGTCTTCCCCGTTATGGAGACTCCTTCGCTCAATATGACACATCGGGATGGGATGAGATGCTTCCTACCATTGATCCCTGCCAGTGGAAGAATATTGTCCTCCCCGACCATGGAGAGATCTGGTCTCTTCCGTGGGAAATCAGCCTCTTTCGGCAGAGCATCACAGGAAGAGTTGCCTGTAAGGCTTTGCCCCTTCTCTTTGAAAGAACCATCACTCTTGAAGGCTCTTCCTGTCGGGTGTCCTACCATATCAACAACAACTCCGACGACAACCTCCCCTACCTGTGGGCGTGGCATGCCCTCTGGGATCTTACAGACCTCACCATCCACCTCCCACCCGAAGCCCACACCGTTATACCCGTGCATGACAACACCTTCCTTGGCAAAAAAGACACCCCCCTCTCGTGGCCAGGTTTCCCCCCCTATGACCTTCGCTTCCCATCACAATGGAAGAAAAAAACAACCACAAAAATCTACCTCCACCCTAACATCCACATCGGAGAAGCCGTCCTTGAGTGGCCAAATGTTCGCCTGCTCGTGCAGTGGGACAATTCCCTTCTTCCCTACTTTGGCATTTGGTATAACCATGGTGGCTTCAAAAACGAATACAACATTGCCATTGAACCAACCACAGGATACTATGATAGACTCGATCTCGCTGCCGCTCACCAAAAGGTTTCCATTCTTTCACCCCATGCCTCCCACTCATGGGAGCTCTGTCTCTCCATTCTTCTCTGAGAGATGGATCACCTCCTCAAGTAAAAGAAGCCCTTGAGAGAGTTGATACTGCAAAAGCGCCCGCCTTGGGCTTTCCCCACTCACGAAAACCCTCCCAAGCCCATGAATCCTTCTCTTGAGAAAACGAATCTTTTTCTTGAGATTCCCTACATCATCCATGGGAACATTAGCCAAAGCCGTAAACGGTTTTGGCACCAAGGGATTGATATCAATAATAATCTCTGGCACATACCCAAAGGTGCGCGCCTGTTCCCTCGAAAGCAAGGCTATCTCCTCCACCAGCCTCACAATCTCTTGCAAATCCTCCTCCGTCTCATCAGGCAAACCAATGAGAAAATAGAGCTTCAGGCGCTTGATGCCCACAGCAATTGCCTGCCTCACCCGATTCAGAAAAACCTCGTTTGGGATCATCTTGCGCAAGAGACGCTTCTTTGCTTCGCTTGCCGCCTCTGGTGCCATCACCAGTGTTTTCTTTTCATTGGAAATAATCTTGGCAAGAAGAGACTCCGACAAGGTTTCAATGCGAAACGCAGAAAAGGAAAGCTCAAACCCCCGAGCATTCAGTTCATCGATCAGAACCTCAAACTCCGGATGGTTGGTGAGCGTCGCTGCCACAAGACCCAGTTTTTTCGTTCTCCCTTCATAGAGAGAAGCCACCTCAAGAATCTTCTCCACAGAGAAAAACTGATACTGTCCATAGAGATGGGAAACAAGACAAAACGCACACTGATAGCGACAACTCCTCGATACCTCAATCAAACCCCGCATGGGAAACTCATTGTTTTCAGTCAGGATAACCGTGTGAAGAGGATCTTCCACAGGATGGGACACAAAAGGAAGAAGAGAGGTTTTCACATCCTCAGCCTTGTAGATCCCTTCTCCTGAAGAGAGCTCTTCCCACCACGTCTCCTTGCCAGAGAGCATCGCATCCACCAGTTTGGGGAGAGCAAACTCGCCGTCCGTTGTCACCAGTACATCTGCTATCTCCTTAAAATAACCCGCAAGAAGCGAACACCCTATTCCCCCCACGACAATAGGAAGAAGAGGTCGATTCCTTCTCAACAGTGGAATACCCGACAAACGAAGCATCCGCAACAGCGCTAGAATATCCGTCTCAAAAGAAATACTCACCATAATCACATCAAACTCGTCCAAAGGCCTCCCCGATTCCACGGACAGTGGTCGATTTTCAGACAAGAAAAATCGCTCAACCTGCAAAAACGGATACGACTGAAGAAGATGATACACACCCTGAAATCCAAGCGAAGCCATCCCAATCTCATACCGCTCAGGAAACACCAAAGCCACACGTTTCACAAGCTTCGTCTTAGGATACGAATGGAGAAAAACCTCTCCTTTCACGCCTTCTCCCCCATGAGGAGCCGCTTTTCTATCATGCTTTTAAGAAACACAAGTCCATCCCGGATCTCTTGTCGCAATTGAACAAGCGCTGTCTCATCAACTTCTCTACTTTCCAAAAGCTTTTGGATACTCTCCTGCATGGTCATCTCAATCATTCTCCCAAAGAGTGGCTTCTGTTTCACGAGGACAAAGAGAGCCTCCTCCAAGGGCACACGAACCCCCTGAACAAAGAGACGCTCAATATCACCTCGAAACTCACGAAGAAGATCCTCAAAACTCTCTGCAGTCCTCCCTTGAAACGAGGAGTGCACCTGATAGGGAGATTTCCCCGAGGATAATTCATCCAACACCTCCCCAAGAGGTTTATGGATAACCCCCTCAAGATACATTCCCCCTTCGGTCGCATTCACCACACGCACCCCACACTCCCTAAAACGCCGCACAAACCATTCCTGAAAGGTAAGAAACTTTCTATCGGTCAGCACCATATCCCGCCCATTCCATCCCCGAACCTCAATACGATCCGAAAACGTCTGAGAAGTAGCATTGTATCCCTCATAGGTATGATAACGATCAACCATGGCATACAGCATTCCCTCGAGAGCATTATGAGAGGCATGCGTCTGCCTCCCAGAGTAGGCCAGATCCTGCCCAACAAAAATAATAGGCTCACACCCAAGCTTCACAGCAAAATCAAACGCTGCCGTAGAAACCGAGCCACCACACTCCACTTCCCCCTTTTCACCCCAATAAGAACGAAAAACCTGATAAAGGGGCAAAACCGTATCATAGAGAAAAATCCTCTCATGCGGATAGTGCATAAAAGTCAAAAACGAAGCACCACTATCCACGACAAGCCATGGGCGTTGACGAGAAGCCATGAGGTAAAGAGCATTCTTATCCTGAGGATCTACACTCACCACAAAATCCGCCTCTACACCCAGAGCATCCAGATAAAGAAGCGAGGTATCCGTAGCAATCAAGATCACATCCTTTGATTTTGCCTGTTTGAGAAGATGCCCATTTTTGTTCAGCGAAGGACCCGCCCCTACAACAATGGCCGCATAGCCTCTTCCCGATCCGAAGAGTTCCTTTACCCCCGGCAGTTTATCATAATAACAGGAATTTTTGAGAATATTCCTCACCCAAAGTTTCTGAAAACGACGCACCGTAGCCTGATTAATCTGACGTCTCGAAAGATAGGCCACAAGCATTCCATGAAAGGCATCATACACCTCTGGAAACAAGAGAGTATAGGGACGATGAATAAAGAGATTAATCTCCCCTATTCCCGCTTCGGCAAGATAATCCAAAAGATAACGAGGATCTCCTCGAAACAGTTTCACCCTCGGAGAACGGGAGATCTCCTCCAATCGCTTTCCATTCCACGGAGCAAAACTCTCATCATGTTCATAGATCACCACATCGTAGGAGGTGTTCTGCAGGATATACTCCACCACGTACCCCAGACCAAAACCAGCCACCACCACTGTGGGAATCTGGGGATTAAAATGTCGCACAATCTTTTCTGCCTCTCGATAGGGATAAGCCGAGTGAAGCGTCACACTCTTACCACCGCACTTCACACGAATATTGGGATATTCACCCTCCAAATACTCAATCTCCATCCAGTATCCCTCCAGAAAAAATAATCTTCACCGCCTTCTCAACGGAAAGTTTTGTTCTCTCTATATCCCGTTCTTCGACAACCAACAGATAGCCCGTCGTTGGAAGAGGAACAGTAGGGACGTATACCACCATGAGATTCTTCTTACGAAGGTTATCGGGAAGCACATCACGAACCATTCTTCCCACCAGAAAACCAATAGTCTTTGTCCTCTCACCGGGAAAATTCACCAAAACCGCCTCTTGAAAAACCTTCTCCTCCTCTTCACTAAAAAACATCTTGGAAACCTGCTTCACGGCACCATAGAGAGACCCCACCAGAGGAAACCCCTCAAAAAAACGTTCCAAAACACCCCGAATCATTCGACCCAGCACCGTCTTCAGAAGCACATTCAATCCAATAAGAACCCCTATCAAAACCACCAGTGTTGCCACTTCCAAAATCCAAAGATTAAAAGGAACCAAACTCTGCAAATGCAATACCATCACCATCGACTCAAGAAAGCGGTGAAAAAACCGAAACAACCACTTGAGAAGAAAAAACACCACCAAAAGGGGACCCACCAACAAAAGCCCTTCTACAAAACGATTCCGAAGAAAAAGGAGCACCTTTTTCATAATTTTTTCCTCATTTCTTTCAAAAGCCCAAACGAAACCAGAAAAAGTGAAGCTTGATCCAAGGATGTATCCAACCGAAAAATATCCTTCTCATCCACCAGCAACAAAAAACCTGAAGAGATATTCGGCACACCGGGCACAAACACCTTGTACAATTTCTTTCCCCCTGTGTTCTCTTTTGCCATCTCCCCCACCAGAAAACCCAAAGAATACACCCGATCATGAAAGGCTTTCACCATAACCACCTCGCCCCGAGGATTATTCTCAGAGCGAAAGAGATACACAAAAAGCTGCTTCACTGATTTATAAACGCCATTAATACCCGGAAAACGATCAACAATATTATCCACCACTGAGTGGATCCATCGCCCCAAAAGTCCCTGTACCAGTATCCCTATACCAAGAATAAGAACAAGAATTAGAAAAAAACTCAACACAGCAAGCCAGAGCTCAGTCCCTTCCACTTTTGGTGAAAACCACAACCCAAGCACATTAAAAGCACCCAAAACCTTCTTCACATACCCCCAAAGCCACAAAATAATCCACACCGTTATACCAAGGGGCAAAAGAAAACCTAGCGATTGCCAGAGATTCTTCCACAACCATTTCCAAAGTGTTTTCATGGTTTCACCTCCACATAGTCGGTTTGTATGAGCATCCGCCGCACGATCCGTGAGAAAATGGGAGCTGCTACCTCTCCCCCAGTGTGCTTTTGCCCATGGATACGATTTACAGCCACGACAATAACATACCTTGGATTCTCAGCCGGAAAAACCCCCATAAAAAGTGCACTAAAAAAATTAGGATAGTAGCCACTACCATCCTCCCGTGCAATCTGCCCCGTACCCGTCTTTCCCGCAATAGCCATACCCTCAATACGAGCCGAAAGAGCCGTACCTTTCTCACTCACCACCTGTTCCATCATCTTCAACACCTGCCTCGACGCAGAAGAAGAAAAAACCCTTCGTTGAACAGCCTCTGCCCATCCATAGACAAGCGTCGGAGATTGATACACACCTCCTCCAGCAACAGTAGCAAGAGCAAGGGCAAGCTGCACAGTAGAAACCCCTATCTCCTGTCCTATAGAAGTCATATATTTTGACAAACCCGACCACTTTTCTAACGGGCGCAAAATCCCACTGGCCTTCCCCGGCAAGGGAAGCTGTGGAGATGAACCAAAACCAAGATTCGTCAAGGTCGCATACCAGCGTAAAGGAACAAAGCGATCCGCAACCTGAACCATTCCCACATTACAGGACTTCTGAATAATCCCCGCCAAAGTAAGATAACCATGAGCATAGCCATCCTTCACCCTCGTACCATAGACATCGTAAGATCCACCACAAAAAAAACTCTCTGAAGGGCTTACCAAACCATTCTCAAGCCCAAAGGTTGAAGCGAACACCTTCATCACCGATCCGGGCTCATACGCCACAGAAAGGGCATAATTAGGACTGGAGACAGAATGAATGGTAGCAAAGACATTGGGATTATAGAACGGCCAATCCACGAGAGCCAGGATCTCCCGATTACTCAGCGAAAGCACAACAACACTTCCATACTCTGCATTAGCCTCATGCACCCCCTTCACAAGCTCCTCAAGAGCAATACGAGAAACCAACGGATCCAGCGTGGTAAAAATATTTTTCCCCTGCTTCAAATCCTTATCAAAAAAGAACTCCAACCCATCCAATCCATTATTATCAATCCCAACATAACCAACCACTTTTGCCGTCTCAAGATAGGGATAGTATCGACCAGTGGTCTGCACAAACCCCCAGCTATCATGTTGCCACTTTTCTGGACAAGACTGGAACATGGTTTGAATTGCTTCTTTCTGCGAAAAGGTAAGACGCCTCTTCACGTACACAAAATCCCGATTAGTATACACAAGACCAAGATCAGCTGATTCAAAAAGATTGGAATACTTTGAAAGCTGTTCTCCAAGCCACTGCCTCTGAAGCGAAGAAAAACGTGTGGGACGAACATAGAGATCGTAGTACTCTACATTCATGGCAAGCACATTAGTGTGACGATCATAGATAAGCCCACGAGACTGTGCAAGCTGTTGCCCCCCTACAAGACGCGGATCCGGCCAAAGAACCAGCGCCATCACCCTATAAAAGAGAAGCAAAAAAACGAGAATAAAACCCAAGGTAACCAGACTCGCTCGGCGATTCGTCATAGGCTTTCCCATATTTTTGCTATAAGTATAGCAAAAAAAAGAGAAAAAAGCGAATTTTTGCCTACCACAAAACGCAAGAGATCATTTCCCTTGTCGTGCCGACCATACGCTTTCTTTACCCTGGGAGGCAAAAAGCTTGCCAAAAAGCACCCTCCCTTCTTGCCCTCATGGCTTCTTTTTCAAAAGCACCACAACAACATACACGACCCCCAGAAGCAGTACCGTTACCGCACCTGTAGGCAAGTTGGCAAGAAAACTTATCACAAGCCCAGCAAACGAAAAAACAATCACAAGAAGAGTTGAGGTAACCATCAGCGATGAAAGCCGACGATGAAACACCGACGCTATTGCTGCAGGCAAGGTAAGGAGAGCAATAACCATAATCGCCCCCACAATCTGCAGCATCAAAAACACCGTCAGCGAAACAAGAAGAAGCAAAAAAAGCGAAAAAAAGCGTGTTGCCACCCCCCGAGTTCGGGCAAATTCCTCATCAAAACTCACCGCCTGCAATTGGGGATAAAAAAGCACCACAGAGAAAACCACAAACGCCCCCAACACAGCAATCACAACAAGATCCTCCCTCGAAAGAAGAAGAATATTCCCAAAGAGATAACTCATAGGATCCGTATAGGTTGGCGTAACAGCCAGAAAAACAATCCCCAGAGACATTCCAATTACCCAGATAGCATTGATCGCTGTGTCAAGCCGTTCCCTGCCCTTTTTCGACAACCATCCCAACAAAACCGCCGACAAAAGAGCGAAAGACAGAGCACCCATCTGTGGACTCACCCATCCCCACTTGAGTACCACCTGCAGATAGAGAGCAAGCCCTATCCCCCCGATCACCGAATGGCTGATTGCCCCCGCAATCGAACCCATATTCTTCACCACAACAAAACTTCCCACCATCCCCAAAGGCAAACTGGAAAGAAGCGAAGCTATCATCGCATACCAAAGAAAGGGCACATCCCCACTTAACAAAACAGAGAAAAACTCCCTCATGCTTTTTCCTCACCCTTTTCTGTATCATGACGAATGTGAACATACCCAGCAGCATACCCATACTTCTGAGAAACACCATCATCTACCGAAACATGTTCACAAATGGTTTGATGGATACACAGCACCCGATCGGTAATCATGTCCACAAAACCCGTATCATGCGTTACGACAACAATCGTGTGGTTTTTCTTCAGTTCAGCAAGAATAGCCGAAAGTTGCTGTTCACTCTCATCATCAATACTGGCAGCAGGCTCATCAAGAAACAAAAGTGCTGCCTCTGATGCAAGAGCACGGGCTATGAGCATCCTCTGCATCTGCCCACCCGAAAGCTGTGAAAACTGCCTCTTCCTCATTTCCGAAAGCCCTACCCTATCCAGAGCCTCATGGGCAATTTCACGATCCCTCTGGCTATACCATCCCCATGGTTTTAACCTTCCCGAAAGCACCACCTCTTCAACCGTAATAGGAAAGCGCCGATCAAGAAGCATCTGCTGTGGCACATAGCCTATGAGATGCCCATTCTCCCTTGGAGATTTTCCATAGATACGGACCGAGCCACTCCAAGGAATCAGCAACCCCGTCATTAACCGAAGAAGGGTGGTTTTCCCGCCCCCATTCGGCCCAACAATAGTAACAAACTCCCCTTCCTCAACAGAAAAACTCACATCCCTCAGGATAGGAACCTCGCCATACCCAAAAGAGAGCTGATTCACTTCTATTGCCTTCACTTCCATCCTTCCACCAGCTTATCCCCAATACTTCTCATCATATTCAAATAATCAGCACTCAACGGATTAATAGGCACAACTCTCCCTCCAAGCGCCTTGGCTACCGCCTCTGCTGATCGTTTTGAAAATCCCTCTTGTACAAAAATTGTCTTCACCTTCCGCTCTCGAGCAGCCCTGATCACACGAGAGAGCTCTGACGGCGATGGCTCTTTCCCCTTGATTTCAATCGCCACCTGTTTCAGTCCATAATCATCAGCAAAATACCCCAATACAGGATGATAGACAAAAAACACCCTCCCCTTATAGGGAGCAAGCCTTTTCACAAGCTCCTGATCAAGCTCTTCCATATCTTTTACAAGGGCTTCATAGTTCTTCTGATACAAAGCTTTCTGAGAAGGATTCACTTCAGCAAGAGTTCGATAAATCTGGCTCGCCTGTTCCCTCATCAAACGAAGCGACATCCAAACATGGGGATCTGGAGCCCCAGCCCTGTCCTCATCATGGTGATCATCACCCTCCTCATGCTCAGCAAGTTCCTCCTCCTTCAAAAGACGGCGCTTGATACCCACCGTCGTATCAACAATACGAAGCGTTGGATAAAGGGAACGCACCTTTGGCATTAGCGCCTGCTCAAACTCAATACCAATTTGAAACCACACCGAAGAGCGTTTCAGTTCCCTCATCTGTTGAGGAGTCGGTTCATAATTATGGGGATTCTTCCCCGCTGGCACCAGAACAACAACACCTGCCGTCTTGCCCGCTATCCTCTCCAAAAGAAACCTCTGCGGCTCAATACTCACCGCTACGTGCATCTGCTGAGAAAACCCCGCAACAAAAAAACAAAAAGAAAATACCCACAATCCAATTCTTTGCATTGTATCCCTCCAAAATGCAAATCATTTGCATATAATTATACTCATGTCCGAAAAAAAAGTCAAGCGATTCGATAGCGTTTGATTGCATTGTGTTGTGCCAAAAAAAGAGGAAACCACCTCGTCCCCGCTTGCTCTTAAAAATTTTTCTCTAAAAACTTGACTTTTTTCCTAAAATATCCGATAATAACTTTAGGAAGTTGCAGGAGTCCCGCTTGGGGGGTTAATCCTGCAATGGAGCGGCGGTAGTCCAAGCCTCCTACCGCGTCAGCCGCTGTTTCATTTCACTATCCATCCAGTCGTTTTTCTTGCTAAAAACAATGTAGCTCCTCTATATGCTGGGTTTTCTCTATCGTAGTTAATGGCCACAACAACAAAGCTATCTTTTCCCTCACTATTTATTTTTTTCACATATACTTTGCTTACTTTTGTTCTTAAAGGTCTTTCATTTTTAACATAGATATTTGCAGCAACCAGATCAGGGTCTTTTAAAATATCAGGGACAAATCTTATAAACTTAAGCCTTGATACTCTATTTGCTGCTTCCTTTTCATCTTCCCCATCTTCTACAATATGTCTAATCAATTTCCTAAAATTCATCTTTATAACTTTTCCTTTATAATCAACAAGGTCAATGTCTTCATCTTTAAAATTATACTTTTTGCAAAAATCATCGATATATTTCTGGGTGTATTTTTTGTCTTTGTAATAGCCTGGATTAAAGTCTGGGACATCAATTAAAAGTGCGTCATTCTTTAGGCCTTCTTTTTTGATTATCTGTTCAAAATTTATTTTTGGCTCAACAATTTTAAAGGCCTTATTTTCTTTTATAGCTTCCTCTTGTTTTTGTTCTATCCACTCCAGGTCTTTTCCGGGGTTATTTGCAAAACCTTTGTCTGGTTGAAAAAATATGCTTCCGCCATTTTCAATCTTCATTCCTTTTACATCATCACTTGATAAGGGTTTGACATTACAGCGGCAATTAAAACCATTCGGTGGAAAGGCTGTATTCCAGAAAGGGTCATCAGCTCTAAATATTTTGCCATGAAGTGCTAAATGTGCTGGCCTTGTTTTCCCATCAAGGATTGCTACATATTGCCAGTATGGGTATTCATCTCTGTTTCGATATAGCATGTCATACTTTGCTGCCATCTGTGATGCTTTAATGTTTTGAAAGTATACCATTTGTAGTAATTCTGCTAAATTCATGTCTTGCCTCCTATACTCTATTGTTATAGCGTAGATGGATTATTTTGAGCAATTGCCAAGGAGAAATGTTTCTTGAACCCAGAGAAGGAGAGATTTTAAACTCATCAAGCGAAAAAAAGAACTTTTCGAAGAAATAAAAATCGACAAGCAACTGACAAGCCGACTATCCAAATTTTCAGCCGGAGTTTTTTCTTTTTCAAGTCTAGAGTTTTGTCTCCGCTTTCAAAGTGGCGATACCCCTTGTTATCCCAGTAAGCTTTTCATAGCAAAATCTTCCCTTTTGCTGTATAATACTCCCCAACGGAGGCGCTATGACTCGAATAAAAATCTGTGGTTTACGAGAGAAAGAGGCTCTTGACAGTGCCATAAAGTATGGCGTTCACGCTGTAGGGTTTGTTTTCTATCCCCTTAGTCCACGTTCTATCACCCCAAAGGAAGCCCAGAACCTCTGCTACGATATTCCCCCCTTCGTTGCCAAGGTAGGAGTATTTGTTGATGCCACTCTTGACTCCATTTTGGAGATAGCTTTTACCACAGGAATTGACACCATTCAACTCCACAACGAAACCTACAATGAAACCTTTGTTCAAGCTTTAAAAGAAAAGTGGCACGGAAGCATTCTTCGAGCCTTTCGAACCTCGGTTCTGGATGATGCAACCATTGAAGGGGTAAAAAACTTTCCCGCTCATGGCATTCTCTTTGACACCTACCATCCCACAAGCTACGGTGGAACAGGACAGACCATTGAGTACAATCTGTCACCCACGGCATGCGAATGGCTCCACACCAAAGCCATCCTCGCGGGTGGCATTAAGAGGGAAAATCTCACCCATATCCTCGCCTATCGACCCTATGGTATAGATGTTTCCAGCGGGGTGGAAAAAGAAAAAGGGGTCAAAGACCCCCGCCTCATCCGTGATTTTTTGCACCTTTTCTACGAAATTGAAGCCCATTACGCCTGAGCAGGTTGAACATCCACACGAGCAAAGGTTCTACACGCCCTTACACACCGCCCACAGTCAATACACTTCTTCTGATCCACCACAGGAGCAGAAAACATATCATGCTGAGAAATCGCGCCAACAGGACACAAACGAATCACAGGACAAAAATGATTCTTTGGACAAAATTGCTCTTGAACAACAATCATAGAAACTCCTTTCTTGTTTTTATGAATATATTATAATATTATAATATGAAAAAGTCAAATTTTCACCCTCTCTCCCCTTTTAACAAAAAAAGGAGCGTCCCAAAGGACGCTCCTTTCTTCATATTATTGCATTTTACTGATACAACACCATTCCACTCATCTCATCAAGAGCTACGGTACCACTCACCTTCTTCCCCTGTACAGAGGCAGATGTTTCATCGACCATCACATTCCATTCACCCGCAGGAAGAGTAAAGAGAGCCTTCTTGCCAAAGTTGCCATTGATAAGCACGAGGAAGGAATGCTTGTTCCCGGTCACTGAAGCAGGATAGAGATAGCCCAAAGCAGAGTTAAGCGTTGACTTGCCATCCTCCGAACGAGCATCAAAGAACTGCACCTTGTCTCCAGCTCCTGCACTAAAGGCACTGTAGGTTCGTCGCATCTTAATAAGCCCCTTGTAGTACTCAAAGAGCTCTTTATTCACATCTTTGAGCTGCCATACAATCCAGTTCGCCTCATTGTCTTTCTCATAACTATCGTGATCAATCACCCAGGGACGAGGTTTGCTCGACCACTTCTTGTTGCCATCAGCAGCGTTCTCCCACCCGCCCTTCTCGTTCTTCACCCAGTTGCCAGAGCCCTCAGGGAAGACATCCTTCACGGTAGGAGGCACGACAACCTTCATACGAGCAAGTTCCTGACCCTCATGCATCATCAATGCACCCGGCACAGTAAAGAGGAAGAGAGCACCGAGTTTAGCCTGTTTCATTTGCTTGTCAGTGAGTTTACAGAGAGCAAGATACTTCTTCACATCAAACTTGCCATCGGTGAAAACATCCAAAGCCATATCCTTCTTGAGATCCTTATTACCAAGCCGCAGAAAATCACCGAAGGTATTGTTATCATGCGATTCGATATAGTTGAAGGAATTACCAACATACTTAAAGAGTTGAGGATAGCCAAGCACAGCCTTCTTCATTTCTGCTACAGGAGCATTCCCAAACACAAGTCCTGCACTTGCACCGTAGGTTGCATTTGCTCCACCACGAACAAGATTGCGGAACTTATCATTCCATGCTCCAATACCACGTTTATCAAACCCATTATTTCCTTCATTGAGAGCATACCCACCACCATCACGTGGTTCACCACGACCACCCATCCAAGGTTCAGCAGTAAATACTGCATTCGGATTAATGGCACGCACAGCAGGAACAAGAGTCTCATAAGTCTTCCAATCAATGATCGTACCAAGATCGAAGCGGTAGCCATCTACACGATATTCCTTCACCCAGTAGACAGTACTATCTACAATCAAACGACTCGACATGGGACGATCAGACTTGTAATCATTTCCACATCCAGAACGAGAGTCATACGAACCAAGCTCGTTCATGAAGAAATAGTACTTTTTGTCAATATACTTCAAGGCATTGCGATCGTACTGAGAAACATGGTTATACACAACATCCATGAGCACAGCAATACCATTCTTGTGGAAAGCATCCACCATAGACTTAAAGGCATAAACCTGAGCCCCCGTGGTGCCAATCCACTTCCCCGGTTTTACCTCTCCCTCAAAGTAAAATGCCTCAGGAGCAAAATAACAACTCGTCATATATCCCCAGTGGTTTCGTCCATACACATTCCAGTTGTTATAAACAATACCAGGAGAGCGAACCATATAGGGAGCCTCAATCTCATTGAATTCCTGCGTAGGGAGAAGCTCTACAGCATTAACACCAAGCTCTTTGAGATAGCCAAGACCACCTTCTTTCCCATCCTCTACAAGACCTTCATAAGTACCCTTCTTGGTGATATTCTTGGAGAGCATGGTCATATCACGAACATGCATTTCGTAGACGATGAGCTCATGCTGTTTGTATGGCATGTATGCCTCTTTGGATGTCCAACGATAAGTCGAGGGATCAACAATCACCGTAAGGTGATGCTGCGGGGAAACCTGTTTGGTTGCCAAAGCCTTTGAGTAGGGGTCGGCAACGATAACCTTCGGATTGAAATCCTCTGTGTCGCCTTTTGGCCCCCATACCCGATAGCCATAAAACTTGCCAAGATAATTTCCCGTAAGGGTAACCTCCCACACACCATTGGCATCTCGCGTCATTTCAATTTGCTTTTCACCCGGTTGTTTTTCTGCCTCAGCAGGTCCTTCATAGGGCTGATCAAAGAGAGCAAGAACTACACGAGTTGCACGAGGAGCAAACACCCTAAATGTATAATTTTTCCCTGAAATAGTACACCCAAGGGGCTTGTCTGAAGAGAAGCGGTTCAACCAGCTATCCCCCGGTTGAATCTCAAAGGTATTGGTGGCCACGCCATCTTTTGTGGTAGAGATGACCGCCACAAGGTAGTTCTTCGCCGGATCAAGGGGTGTGGTTGTCAGCACATACTCACCCTTTTTCTTCCCAGGCTGCTTATCCACAAGAACATTTGACGACTTTGTCTCATAGTCCCAAACCTCAAGGGTGTAGGCATAACTCTTGGCGTCATCATACTTCATCTTCACTTCAACGAGCGTATCTGATTGACGATACGCAGAAGCCACCTTCTGAGTAAAGGTATACTCACTCTCCTCCGACTTGGTTGAAGATGAGGTCTTTGCACTAATCTTCGTCCCTCCTCCACAACCAACAACGAGAAGCAGGGCTGTAATTACTCCTAACCCTCGTAAAAATACTTTCTTCATGATTTCCTCCTCCGGAAAAATTTGCTATATTATAACACATTAGAAAAAATAGTCAAGACCTCAGGGAGTTTTACAAAAAATTTTTCTTGCACAGGAACAAAAATCCCCTCATTCACTCTGCTCTTTCCCTTTACTCATAAGAAAATTTGAATTTTTTCAGAGAAATACTTGTAAAAAAGAAAGAAAGCCTTTATAATGAAACGAACGAAAGACTACCAAATTTTTGAGAAAGAGGGCAAAATCATCGATGAAGGGATACGAGCAGTTTAAAGACCTCTCCGAAGAAGAGCTCTGGGAACAGTACCTTCAAACGCATGATGAACAGATCCGCAATTTTTTGATTGAAAAATATGCCCCATTAGTACGTTATGTGGCAGGACGTATTGCCATGAATGTACCAAGCTCTGTTGAGTACAACGACCTTGTAAGTTACGGTATCCTAGGGCTCATCGATGCTATTGACAAGTATGACCCGCACCGTGAAATCAAATTCAAGACCTATGCGGTAACCCGTATTCGGGGGGCTATCTTTGACCAGTTGCGTGCCATTGACTGGTTACCTCGCTCTGTCCGTCAAAAATCCAAAGAAATCGAACGAACAATTAGCGAGCTGGAATCCAAGCTCGGTCGTCCCCCCTCAGACGAAGAGATTGCTGAAGCCATGGAGATGTCACTTGAAGACTTTCAAGCCCTCCTTCTCCGTGTAAGCGGCAACAACCTCGTTTCCATGGATGAGAACTGGTACATCAATGATGGATCTGACAATGCCCCCACTTCGATCGAAGAAACCCTCGAGAGTTCTGATGCCTACAACCCCGATGTGGTAGCAGAAAAACAAGAGATCAAAAAAATGATCGCAAAAGCCCTTATGGAACTCCCTGAACGAGAACAACAGGTTCTCATTCTCTACTACTATGAGAGTCTTACCCTAAAAGAAATAGGGACAATTCTCAATGTCACCGAATCCCGTGTTTCTCAGCTCCACACCAAAGCTATCCATATTTTGAGAAGCAAGCTCGCTCAGATCAAAGAAGGATTTTCATCAAAGTAAAATCATCATAACACAAGGAGGACGATTATGGTTGTCGCGTACACCGTAAAGGGTGGCCATCTCACAGATGCAGAAAAAGAGTATTTAGAAAAACGCATGCAAAAGTTCAAATTTTTCTTCGATCAGGTCTTGAACATCAAAGTCATCGCAGAAAAGAAAAACGGTCTTCTCGAACTGGAGATCAAGGTAACAGCCAACCATGAAACCTTTATTGCATCAGACACTAAGCCAACATGGGAAGAGGTTTGTGACAACGTTACCGACAAAATCGAAAAAGAAATTGTGCGCTTTAAAGACAAAAAGGTAAAAGACCATCGCCATCCCCACAAAAAAGAAGCCGCGGAATAAGCACAATGAACGACCAACGTGTGAGTCGAGTTCTAACGGTTGAAGAGTTTCTTCGCATCAACCAAGAGCAAAACCTCTGCCTTGGATTAGAACCACTTTCAAGCCCTGAAACTCTTCAACAGCTTATCACGAGTGAAGAGATTGACCGGCCAGGGCTTCCTCTGACCGGCTTTTTTGAATGTTTTGAAGGGAACCGGCTCCTCATCATGGGCAAGGGAGAAATAGCCTACATCCAAAAAATGGAAAAGGCCAATGACCTTACCAATTTGGAAAAACTTTTTCACTACAAAATCCCCGCCGTGGTTATCACTCATAACCAAACACCCCCTCAATCCCTTGCAGCCATGTGTGAACGATACCAGGTACCCCTCCTTCGAACAAAACTTCCCACCAAGCAATTTATTCCTTTTGTTACCCGATTTCTCACGGACTACTTTGCCCCTTCGGTAACCATTCACGGCAATCTCGTCTCTGTGTTTGGCATCGGAGTCCTCATCATAGGGAAAAGCGGCATAGGCAAAAGCGAAGTCTCCTTAGGGCTTGTTGATCGTGGGCATAAATTCATTGCTGATGATCTTGTCAAAATCCGACGACTCAGCAAAATCGAAGGCTTTGAACTCGTTGGGGAATCCTCTGTTCATCTTGGTGCCTATCTGGAGATTCGCGGTGTGGGCATCATCAATCTCTCCCAGTACTATGGCGAGGGCAGAATTCAGAAAAGCGAAACCATAGGCTTGATGATCGAACTCCACGAGTGGAACAGCCAGTACCAGTACGATCGGCTTGGTATTGACGAACGGTTTGAAAAAATTCTCGATGTAGAAATTCCCAAGCGAACAATTCCCGTCTCCAACGGAAGAAATCTTCCCCTGCTTATCGAATTAGCCGCTTATCGTGAAATCATGCGCCGACTTGGGAAAAACTCCGCTGAGGAACTTGATCAAAAGCTTTTAGGACTGCTTAAAAAATAACAGAAATTACTTCTTCCCGTTGAGAAATTCCTGATAGAAAGAAGCCAACTCCTCCCAAGATATCTTCAAAAGCCCCATGAGAGAAAAAAACCGTTTCATATCCTTTGAAATAAAAGCATCCCGCTTCCATCGGAGTACCTGTTCATACCCATCCGGTGCTACAAAAAAACCTATTCCTCGCTGGTTTACAATAATCCCCTGCTGTTCAAGATAACTATAGGTCTTCACAACGGTATTAGGATTCACGGAAATCTGACTCGCCATGTCACGGATCGAGGGAATTCTTTCCCCTGGTTTCCATACCCCTTTCAGGATGTTCTCACACACGAGATCAGCGATCTGAAGGTAGATGGCCTGCTGGCTATCAAACTCCATGCGTTACCTCATACCTCTGAAGGCCTCGGTAGGCAAGCCAGTAAGCCAATACACCCGAAGCGTAAAAAAGAAGCTTTCCTCCTATCGAGAAGATCACAAAAATCTCACGAGCAATCGACTCTGGTATAAGGCCCTGTGTGGAATACAAAACAACCCCATTGAGTGATACCACCGTTCCAAACAACACCTGCAAAAGCGGTGTACTCAAAAATAAAACAAGAAAAAACACACCAAAAAGAAGAAGAAAAGTCTTCACAAACGAGAGATGAGAAAAATAAACCCCCCCCCACACAAACCATGCCTGAATAACAGCAAAAAAGAGCCACCACTGCCACAACCATCCATACCGTGGCAAAAAGACAGGTACAATCATTCCAGTAAGATAGTACACCACGAGAAGCGCCAGAAGTGAAAATACAAACAAAAGAACAAATCCCAAAACAGGATACACCACAAGAGTAGCAAAAAGCTTGCTCAAAAACTTCTCCTCCTGCGTTGCTGGAAGAAGAAGATAGAAACCATCCTTCTGATGATGAAGATCTGAAAACGCATACGAGCCAAGAAGACACCATGCCACCCCAAGGAGTGTCATATCCCAGCCAAGATACCACACCTCCTCTCCATTAAAGCCCATTCCTATTCCTCTCAACCATGTCATAAAAAGAGTTATCACCACCAAAACGAAAACAAGAACAAGAGTCACCCAGAGAATTTTCCGATACATGAGTCGCATGTCAATCAAAAACAGCTGCCATACTCTTTTCCACTTCATTCCATCTTCTCCTTCAGCTCTCGAAAGAGATTCACCTGCCGAATGCTTGCCTCAAAAAGAAACGAAAGCGGAATCCTACTCTCATCGCCATCTTCCCGTGGAAGTAAAACCTGATACCCCACAGGGGATGATTCAGCGTAGAGCGATTTTTTTACAAGCGACTCATCACTTGTTACTCGATAGGAAAACATCCGCTGACAACCCTCAAGAGAAGCAGAGAAAATCACCTCTCCATAGTGAAGAATGATAACAGCATCAAGCAGATTTTCAACCTCCTCGATATGATGCGTTGCGATCACAAGCACCTGATCCTCTCCCATCGTAGAGGCAATCTGTTTACGAAGGATATTCTTTGTGGTAATATCCAGCCCATTGGTCGGTTCATCCCAGAGGAGATACTTAGCACGAGTAGCGAGTGAAAATGCCAAATAGAGCCGTTTCACATACCCAAAGGAAAGCTTTTCGATGTATTCATAGGGATTAAGATCCATTGTCTTGGCAAGGGAATGGAAAAGCTTATGGTCAAATGAAGGATAGAGCGGCGTATAGAGATCCAAAAACTCATAGATCTTGAGAGGAGGAAGCTTCGGCTTCTCTGGAACAAAGGAGAGTTGAGAGAGATATTCCACAGGCCTCTTACGAATCACAAGCCCATCAGCCACTGCCTCCCCCGAATAATTCTGCAAAAGCCCTGCTATCAAGCGAAGAAGAGTTGTTTTCCCTGCACCATTGTGCCCAAGAAGGCCATAAATATGCCCTTCTTTCAGGGTAAGAGAGACATCCTGAAGCAGAAAGTTCTGCCGAGGCAGATGATAGCGAATATTTTTCAGCTCTATCATGGGTTCCTACTGTTCTATTTATCTCATACACCAACAGTATAAAGAGAAAGAAATATTTTGTCAAGTAGTTATTTTAATTCCTCTCGTGAGAGAATAGCCTCGGCAAGACTTGAAATGCCGGTTTGAGGGAGCGCCGCCCCAATGGGAACACCGCGAGCCAGCACTGTAAACCTCAGAGAAAAATCAGAGAGCTTCTCACGAATATAGAAAGCCGTTGCATCCCCTTCTGTCGTTGGACTCGTGGCAAAGAAAATCTCTTTCACCCCCCCTTTTTGCACCCTCTGAAGGAGTTGCTCAATACGGAGTTTAGACGCCGTAATACCATGAAGTGGGGAGATAACTCCCCCCAGCACATGATAAAGCCCCTGATATTTACCAGTACTCTCTAAATAGTAGATATCAAGGGCTGTTTCCACCACACAGATCACACTCCGATCACGATTCTCATCTTGACAAATGGGACACAACCTCTCAAGAGAAAAGTTCCCACAATCCTCACAGATCTGGGTTTCCTCTCGAAGGGCAATCAAAGCATCCGAAAGCCTCTTCGTATACTCCTTTGGCTGCCCAAGGAGAAAAAGAGCCAGTCGTTCTGCCTGACGAAAACCAATTCCCGGCACATGTCCCCAGATGTCAACAAATCGACGAAGTGGATCCTTCACAGGCTATTCCTTAAAGAAATCTGCCAACCCAGTGTTTTTCATCTTCTGTTTGACAAGCTTGTCAATCTCTTTGGCTGCAGCCTTGTGGGCTTCCTTCACACACTTAGCAAGTTCATCAGGGGTAATCTTCATGGCCTCTTCAGAAAATTCAATGTTTTTTAAACCTTTTTTCCCATCCAAGGTAACCTTCACATACGACTTGCGGGAAACACCTGTTGCCCGAAGCTCCTCCATGAGTTTTTCTGCCTCTTTTGCAGCCTGCTGCATTTTGGCAAGATCCTTAAACTGATCAAAAGCTCCCATTCTTTCCTCCATCTATCCATTGTTGAGATTTTCTTTTTCTGAAATATTCTTTATCCCAAAGAGTTCTGCAACATAATCAACAGTGTCCTCAGCCTCCCTTTTCGGTGAAGCTCCATCCTCTGGTGAGGGAGAAACCTGCTGAGCCTTTGGTGGGGATTGTGGCTCTTGAGAAGAAAGCTTCGCCTCCACAAGCACTGCCTCCACACGAAAAGCCTTTTCAACATCAGCACCCAGTTCAAAAAGAAGATTTCTGGCATTATTCTTGACATGGGAGGCAAAAAGTCGCGATGTCGTATAAACAAAAAAGGTATTCCCCTGCATCTCTATCTTTTCAAGGTGCTCTTTCATCGCCTGCCCAAACTGAGTCCTTTGAAGTGCTGCACGAAACCTCTCAAGAAGCTGCCCATCCTGAATGAGAGAGAGAGGTTGCTCAGAGGAAAAAGCCATCTTCACATCAGAGTCTTTTTTCTCTGCATTTTGCGTCGTACGAGGCGAGAAAGATTCTTTTTCCCTGCCTGTTGTTGGAGTCGCAACACCCTGTGGAGATTGCTTCACTGCAGGAGAATGAACATCCTGAGCTGAACGAACAGCACCTCCAACTAGGCGACCGCTCTGAAGATAACGCAAGAGTTCATCCCGTATCTCCCCAAGAGGAATGATATGTTTATAGTCCATTAACTGAAAACAAACCATCTCCACCACCAAACGATCGTTTCGCTCCCCCCGAAGTCCCCGCAGAAAATCAGCGATAAGTTGCATTATTCTGAGAATATCCTTGCCCTCTACCGATGCAAAAAGCTCTCGATAGCGCTCATACTTCTCTTCTGTCATATCAAGCAGTTCATCACTGGCGGAGAGTTTCTTCACCAAAAGCCCCTGCTTCAAAAAGGATATCATACCCCACAAAAGACCACGCACATCCCCAAAGAGTTCGCTATACTGGTCAATGGCTCGAAGAACACCAACCGCATCACCCTGAAGAATAGCCTTCCAGAGTTCCTCATAGAGATTTGACGGTGAAACACCCAAAATTTCCTGAACTGCCGAGAACGTAATCTTTCCCTCCGTATAGATCACCACCTGATCAAAAATACTCTCCGCATCCCGAAGCGAACCATCTCCCGCCTCAGCAATGAGGTGAATGGCTTCCTTCTCGTAGACAATCCCCTCTGCTTCACAGATCCGAATCAACTGTTCAGAAATTTTTGTCACAGGAATTTTTTTAAAAACATAGTGCTGACAGCGAGAACGAATCGTAGGAAGAAGTTTGTGTACTTCTGTAGTAGCAAGGATAAAAATCACATGAGGAGGTGGTTCCTCCAGCGTCTTCAACAACGAGTTAGAAGCCTCCGTTGTCAGCATGTGCACCTCGTCGATAATATAAACCTTGTATCGCAGGGAAGCAGGCATATAATTCACCGTATCACGGAGATCCCGGATGGCATCAATACCACGATGGGAAGCCCCATCAATCTCAAGCACATCAATCGCCGAGCCCTCCTGAATCGCACGACAGGAAGAACACTGATTACACGGTTCACCATCTTTGAGATCAAGACAATTCAACGCTTTTGCCAAAAGACGAGCTGTAGTGGTTTTCCCCACACCTCGAATACCAGAAAAAAGATACGCATGGGCAATTCTCCCTGTCTGAAGGGCATGCTTCAACGCCTTCGCAAGAGCCTCCTGCCCAACAACTTCATCAAACCTCTGTGGTCTCCACTTCCTCGCCGTAACAAAAAACTTCTTCTCCATAGACAAAGATTATAAGCAAAAATACCAAAAAAAGCAACCAGAAAAGCATACGCTATTGGCACGACAAAAGTGTTTTTATCCCTCTAAAATAGTTGACAAAATCCCCTTTTCTCGCTATTATAATTCTATCGAGCGGGGAAGTTATGGCAAATATCGTAATGGAACTCTATGTCAACTCTCTCTACCCCGGCATGGTCTTTGGCGGGGATGTATACGATGACACTGATAGCCTTGTTCTCAAGAAGGGAGAACCTCTTACGGCAGACATCATCGAAAATCTCAAACTCAAAAAAGTGAAAGCCGTTCACTATAGTCAAGAATCCATGCTCTTCAAAAAACAGGTGAGCCAGCCAATGGTGAGCGAAGCCAACATCAGCAAAGCCTTCAATATCCTCATGGACATCGAAAACAACCTCAAAAGCAATGCTGCTGGATTTCCGACAAAAGCAAGTCAAGAGCTGGTGAACGATTTCATCCAAGACATCCAGAGCAACAAGGATGCCTTCCTCAACCTCCTCGAACTCCAATCACACGATCAATACACCTATACCCATGCCATCAATGTCACAACCCTTTCCATTCTCATTGCCACCATTGCCAACATTCCAATCGAAAAGATACGAGACCTCGGCATTGCCGCCCTTTTCCACGATGTAGGGAAACTCATGATATCACAGAGCATTATTGACAAGCCTGACAACCTCACACCAGAAGAATGGAACATCATCAAACAACACCCTGTCTATGGATACAAACTCCTCAAGGCAGAAAATGCCTTCTCTGAACAGATCCTAAAAACCGTTCTTTGCCATCACGAACAGCACCAAGGGGGAGGATACCCACTGGGCATCAACCACGAAAAACTGTCCATTCTTCCCAACATTATATCACTTGCTGATGTCTTCGACGGCATGACATCTGCCCGTCCCTATCGCCCCGCCAAAACCATGGACGAAGCCTTTGCCTACATCATGGAACAATCAGGCAAAAAGTTTCACCCTGCCCTTGCCCAGACCTTTCTCAAGCACCTTGTACAAAAACTCAACGAAACACCCCTTTACCCCATTGACAGCTATGTTCTTCTCAACACAGGAGAAATTGGTTTTGTCGTGGACTATCCAAACAACCAAAAATTCACCCTCCGCCCTATCGTCAACATCTTTTTCAATCCCCACAAATCCCAAAACATTGCCGAGTGTTTTCTTCGCGTTCCTATACAGATCAACCTCGAAAAAGACTACTCCCGCATGATCATTAAAAGGATCTTGGATCCCACCTACATTGCCAAATTCGACAAACTCCTCAAAAAAGAATAACCATCAGTACAACAGTTCCATGCCAATATTCTCAAGACTATAATCAAAAACATACTGCTGACAGCTCCCCTCCAAAACTGCATGGAGTTCAGCGTGTTTGTCAAATGTCAAAGCCGACGAAGAGAAAATCACCTCCAGTCGCTTTACCACATCCCCTAGCGTCACCCTTTCCCCTACAAGCGTCGTATCCCCCAAAAAAGGCTTCTGCACAAAATCCGAGAGCCACTGCAATACATCGATTTCATAGGCAACATACACCTCACTCGAAGCACTCCAGCCAATCCTCTCCACACTCCCCGACCGCATAGCCAAAAGGCATTGCAACAACGGATGCTTCAGGGATGTCAACCCCTTCCGTGAAACAATGGTAGGAAAGACAACCTCCTTCACACCAAAGAGCATCTTCATCACACGCAAAATCTCAAAAAACACCGCCTGAGTATGCTGCAGATTTGTCTGACTCGTTTCACAACGATAACTCCGAAAAACTACCTTTTCCACATTTGGCAGGGAAAAATAGCTATACAAATCCGCAAAAAGAGTGAGCACAAACGGTGGATTCACCAGCGGTCGAAACCAATCAATCGTGAGATCAATAACGAGTCTATCACAAGGGGGAACAATATCCCCAGCCGACAAAACCCCCTCACTCATCCCCGGTAAAAGCACTAGGTGTTCCCGAAGTTCCCCAAACTCCGTGTGAAGGGGAAGCACCATCACCGTCTTCATGCTACTTCCTTGGCATCCGGGTCAGTGCCCTCCAGAGTTGCTTAAACGGTGTCAGAAGTTCCCAGAGAGAACGCTTTTTCTCCTCCGACGGCCACTCATCAAACACAGCACGAAATGTCCAGATATGCATCATCCCCCCAATTCCATACACCGTCACTAACGGAATCACCATAGTAATAGGATTCACCGCAGGAATCATCAAAACAACATAGATCACCCACGATACCGCAAGAATACCGAGATACACCAGAGCATACTTCATCACCGTGTACCCTGCCACAAGAAGCATCTCCTGCCATTTCAAACCACTTTTATAGATTGCCACCACGAGAACCATCTCCATCATCACCCACATCAAAAACAACCACACCAGCACAAACAAGAAAAACCCCCCAACAACAAAGAGTTGCCCCATAAAACGATTATAAAAAACAAACGACAAACCAAACAAAGCCCCCACAATCGTTCCTAAAAACCACCAGCCAAGAGAACGCAAAAAGTACATCTTTGTGAGTTCCCACAGCCTCTTGAAATACCCAAGAACAGGCCCATTGGCTAGTTCCTCATGGAGAGCATGGCTTACCACAGAAAGCGGCCAAAGCCACATTCCTCCCACTGCTGTAGAGAGAACGAGTCCCCAGAACCACCAATTCTGACGAAGGAAACCCACATCCGTAGTCAAAAGAAACACCACCGTAGGCACAAGCACAAGAAACGATGGATTAAGCGAACCCACCAGGGCGGTAACAAGACTATACGAAAGATTATCCCACCACGACCAAAAACTCCGCTTCAATATTCTTCCAACCATTCTTCCTCCTCAGAAACGAATCGCCATAAATGTTCTATCATCATCCTGCACCGCCCCCTCATAAAAATCCTCCAGATGCATAAGCATCCCCGCAATCACATCCGAAGCCGAGCTTGTCCCCCTCACCACCTCATCAAAAATCTGCATAAGATGTTCCTGTCCTACCTGTTCCCCCGCAGGGTTCACGCCCTCAATTACACCATCACTAAACAACAACAACACATCACCCGAATGATACTTGATCACATCCTCCTGAAAACGAGCATTCTTAAAAGTACCAACAATAGGATTTTTGTTCTTCAACCTCTTCACCTCGTCCTCCTGAGTACAATAAAACAACTGATCGATATGCCCAGCAGAAAGATAGTGTAGCGTTTTCGTCTTCCGATTTACGAGAACAGAAAACAAGGTAATATACGAATACGTGTTTTCAAGAATCCTTGTTATCCGCCGATTCAGCACACCAAAAGCCTCCGCAAGATGAGAAAACCGCTGTTCCTCAATGAGTTCCTCAACCTCCACCTTTAGCATTGCCCATATCATGGCAGCGTAGACACCGTGTCCCGAAGCATCCCCCAACATAAACAGCAACAAATCATCGGAAAGAATAAACATATCATAGTAATCCCCTCCCACACTCTGCATAGGCATGTAGGAAATTTCCATGTCGATAATCTTCTGAATAGCCCGCTGTCTATCAATGGGAAGCAAAGAAATCTGAAGCGACTGTGCCGTTCGTATCTCCTCCATCACCTTTCGATTCACATCGGCAAGCCGCCTCCGAGATTCAGCCTCACGATTTGAGATTTCAATATACTCAAAAATCAGATAAAACGACATGGACAAAGCCAAAAGCACAAACCCCATGGCCTCAGCCACACTCGCAAGAAGGGGGTTATCCCAACGTTGCAGAATGGCTACCACGAAGAGAATAATTCCCGTCTCTCCCCCAAAAAGAAGCGTTCGATAACGAAGAATGTTAATCGGTGAAAGCTTGCCCCTCTCCCGCTTCATGAGTGAGAAAAACTCCCTCCCCTCCAAAATTCCTGTGAGCACAAACCACACAACCATCCCCGTCTGAAACCAAGAAATATACCCCTCGCCCCTCACCACAAGCAGCATCACAGCCCCACAAAGGGCAAGAACCGTATAGATAGCCACATACCACCGTGTATACCCCCGATAGCCATCCGTTTCCACAAAAGCCATATCCTTCACAAAAACAAAAATATACCGAAACAAAAAGACAAACGAACCCACCACACCCAAAAGCAACGCCCATTCAACATTCCACCACATATTATTGCCAAGCAGTGAAACAAGGGCAACAAGAGAAATCATTCCTCCCGCGAGAATAATGTACAACAAATCGGGTTTCACTTCCTTCATTCCACTCTTGCGAAGAAGAAAAAACAAAAACGCAACATACTGAACCATCAAAAAAAGCCCAAAACTCCCCCCCAAAACATACCATACCATCATACCAAACCCCTCTTCCTCAAAAATACACAAATTTTTTTACTTTAATTTCCCTTTTTACGTCCAAAAAGCGTATAATAAGGGAGAAAGAACGTTTTTTACTTGATTTTTTTCCATTCTGAGGCTATACTTATTATAGCACTATTAGCGAAAAAGAGCAACCCATTTTGCAAAGTTTTTTAAGGAGGCAGTCTATGAAAAAAAGTATACAAGCCATCCTGATGTTTCTCCTTGTATTTACAGGGTGTACGATTATTGACAATGTCGACGAAAACGGTATATTGTGGGAATACTACACCCCAAGTCCTATTGCTCGTGGGGTTGAAACCATGCCAACAGAGAATCTCCTCCTCTTTGCCGACGAGGGCAACACCCTCTATGCCATCGATGCAGGGAGTGGTCTTCTCCGATGGAAAATCGCGCCCCCCCTCACCCTGACAACGATTCTTCCCATAGATTCCACCCTCTACGTCATTGGTTATTCCAACACAGGGCTTCAGGGAAGTGTTATTATGAGCATTGACACCCTCAACGGTTCTCTCTCCAAGGTGGAGAGCTTCCCCTTCAAGCCCCTTCCCAACGCCTCACTCAAAACAGCCAACGGCTTCCTCGTCTACTCTTCCAGTCAGGTAGCCTTCCTCTCCAACAATGGGAAGGTGGGGCTCGTCGTTTCTCCAGCCAACAACATTCTTGCCATTGAGGAATGGAGTAGTTCTTACTATATCGTTTCACGTGAGAGTGACAACTCTACCAAACTTTCAAAATACGACTCTTCCTTCTCCTTCCAAGGAAGTACAACCTATGCTGACAATCCGACAGGGAGGCTTCTCTTCTGGAATACTCGTCTCTATGTAGGGACAGACAACAAACTCCTCACAAGTGATAGTTCACCCTCGCTCTCTGTCTTCAAAAACTTCCCCGTAAAGGCAGCCATGGCAAAGAGTGTTTCCTACCTCTATGTGCCCTCTGCAGCCACAGCCAATGGAAGTGTCCGCGCCTATGATACGACTGGCAACGAGGCTTGGTATGCCCTCACCTACGCCGCCATCAGTTATGCCCCCCTCATGTACAACAGCAGCTACAATGTTGTCTTCGCCCTTGATGACAATGGCAATCTCGCCGTTTATGATGCTCAGACGGGGGCGGCACTCTTCACCCGTTACATAGCTTCTATCCAAAAACCAAACCTTAAACTCCCTATGGATCTCTACCAGAACTATATTTTCATCCCGTTCTCGTCTCCATCAAAGCTGGTATGTTTTTCGCTCCGATACGCCGCAAGTAGCCGTTAACGATGCCAAGATTTCGTGTTCATGCACCCTTTCAACCAGCTGGTGACCAACCAAAGGCTATCGAAGCACTGGTGAGAAACTTCGAGGATGGCTTAAGGCGACAGGTTCTCCTCGGTGTTACAGGGAGTGGAAAGACTTTCACCATGGCTCATGTGATAGAAGCCCTCCAGTATCCCACCCTCATCATGTCCCACAACAAGACACTGGCCGCCCAGCTCTATCGAGAGTTTAAGGACTTCTTTCCAGAAAATGCTGTAGAGTACTTCGTCTCCTACTATGACTACTACCAACCAGAAGCATATGTCCCCCAACGAGACCTTTATATTGAAAAGGATGCAAGCATCAATGATGAAATCGACCGCATGCGGGTTTCTGCCGTCGCTTCCCTCATGGATAGACAGGATGTTATTATCGTGGCCTCCGTCTCCTGTATCTACGGTCTCGGTGCTCCCAGCGATTACAAGGAACTCATGCTCCTCCTCAGAAAAGGAATGATCATCGATAGGGACAGTATTCTCTCCCATCTCGTTCAAATCCAGTACGAAAAATCAGACATTGAACTCTCCCGTGCCTCCTTTCGTGTCAAGGGAGACATCATCGATATCCATACTGCCTACTCTCGAGAGGTTATCCGTATTGAGATGTTTGGGGATGAAATTGAAGCCATCAAAAGACTCCATCTTATCACGGGAGAGCTCATCGAAAACCTCGAAAGGATTGTTATCTACCCCGCCAAGCTTTTCCTCACCACACAGGACAAACTGAAAATGGCTATTGAATCCATTGAGGCAGAACTGGCCGATCGCGTTGCTGAACTCAAGGCTCAGAACAAACCCATCGAAGCCTACCGTTTGGAAACACGCACACGCTACGATATAGAGATGCTTCTGGAACTGGGGTACTGTAACGGTATTGAAAACTACTCCCGCCATCTCTCCTTTCGAAAGCCTGGAGAACGCCCCTTCGTTCTCTTCGACTATTTTCCAAGACCATTCCTCACCATCCTTGATGAATCCCACCAGACAGTCCCACAGATCAACGGAATGTACCAGGGAGACTACTCTCGCAAGAAAACCCTTGTTGATTTTGGTTTTCGGCTCCCTTCTGCTCTTGACAACCGTCCCCTTCGTTTTGAAGAATTTGAAAGCCTCTTAGATCGTGTTCTCTATGTTTCCGCAACACCTGCAGATTATGAACTCACCCATAGCGAAGCTATTGTAGAACAGATCATTCGCCCTACAGGGTTGGTTGACCCCGAAGTAGAGGTAAGACCCACAACAGGACAGATCGAAGACATCATAAGAGAAATCCACAAGCGTGTTCAACAAAAGGAACGATGCATCATCACCACCCTCACCAAGAAGATGGCTGAAGACCTCACCCAATATCTCCTTGACCAAAACGTGAAGGTCGCCTATATCCACTCCGAGGTCGAAACCATTGAACGCGTTGAGATTCTCAAAAAACTTCGTCTCGGAGTCTATGATGTAATTGTTGGTATTAATCTTCTCCGAGAAGGTATCGATCTTCCTGAGGTTTCTCTCGTTGTCATCCTTGACGCCGACAAGATGGGGTTTCTCCGGTCTGCTCGTTCCCTTATCCAGATCATCGGAAGAAGCGCTCGCCATGTGAATGGCAAAGTCATCATGTATGCCGACCAGATCACCGAAAGCATGCGACAGGCAATCCAAGAAACTAACCGCCGACGAGAGATTCAGATGGCTTATAATCAGGAGCACAACATTACCCCCACCACCATCAAAAAAGAAATCTCCGATATTCTCGAACGCAAGATCAAAGATACCGAAGAAAAAACAAACGAAATCGAAAACCTCAAGCGATCCATCCCCGACAAAAAGCAGCTTATCCAAGAAATGGAAAAGCTCATGTTTCGTTATGCAGAATCCCTTGAATTTGAAAAAGCTGCCTTCGTTCGCGACCAGATTGAAGAACTCAAGAAAACCTCCCCTGCTTCCCCCCTTCCTGATGAAGAGCCTTTCCTCCCCGAGATCACCAAAAGCGAAAACTAAAAAACACACATTCACCCCTCAAAAAAGGAAATTCGAATATTTTCCTCTCCGTGCTTGAAGCTTCCCTTAAGTAAAGAGGAATTGTTACTCCTTTTTCAAGGGGAGGCGATGGTTGCCCTTCCCCTCTTTTTAGTTTTTGTTACCCCACGACCTAAAAAACTGAGACAAGTTGACAGCAAATACCCATCTTGAGATGCTTGGAGAATCGTCCTTTTTTTGCTAGCATGACACAAGCGTTTCCTTGACTTTATTTCTTCCCGTTGTTATACTAAAACGACAAGAAGGAGGTCCCCATGAAATGGCATACATACCTTGGCATGTTCCTGCTTGGCATCTCCTCTGCCTTTGCCGCAACACCCACCAACCTCGTTATCCAGCGGGTAGGAATAAATGTCACAGCACCAGATCAGCTCAAGGAAATCGGACTCTTTCTCCAGCAAGGTGTTATTGGTGCCGTGGATCGAACCACTACCCATATCATTGATGCTTCTCCCGAAGCCATCAACACCCTTCAGATAAAAAAGCTTTCCGCCATTACCTCTCTTGTTCTCTCCCAGAATCAGGACACGGTAGTGATCTCCCTCGTCTTCATTGATAGCCAGGGGACAAATGACCTCCCCCGTTTTGCCTCTTTTCCCCTCTCCAACTGGATGAACTCACTTTCGCCTGCAATCGCCAACATAAGTAGAGAGATTGCCTCTCGGTACCCGCCTCGTCCCGTCAGCATGCTCAGCACCATCGATGTTGTCAAAACCTACTCACCGTATGAGGTACTCTCCAACGAAATCACCATAGTCGCGGGTATAGGCTACGCAGGTACTTCATACAAATATACGGGAACAATGAATAATGATCATTTCGACGTCCCTGCTATGTCAACATCCACAGGACCTGCCGTCGATCTTCTCCTTCGCTGGCGCTACCGCAAATGGTACAATGAAGGCTGGATCCAGAGTATGTTTAGCCAAAGTCCAACCGTGCTTGCCTCCTTCTCCATGGGATATGGATTACTCGGCGGTGTTATTACCCCCCTCATCGGTGGGCTTTTTTCCTATCAAGAGGTTTCTTTTGTCATAAAAATCTCCAACATTACCACCAATTTAGAGAAAAAAATCTATTTCACCAGAGGTGAAATCATGCCCCTCTTTGGAATACGAGTCGCTTTTCAACCCACATTCTGGGTAACATTCTTCCTCGCCCCCCCCCTTGTCCTCACCCTCTTCGAAAAAGATACGCCAAATCAATTTCACCCGTTTGAAATCGATCTTATCAATCTTCAGGTGAATATCCTCCCCCACAAGGATTATCTTCTCTTCTTCAACTGGAAAATGTTTGACAGAAGGTTGCCGTACACAGAGAGTAGTTTCTATGCCATCAATGAAAGTTTGTCTTTAAAAAACTTTGAATATTACAATGGCTCGGTAACAATAGGAGTGGGATATGTATGGTAGATATATTCTTTTGATAGTAGGTATTATCAGCATGCTCGCATCAGGAGCATGGGCTCAACAAATTCGTCGCATTGGTATTGCAAGCTTTTCGGATATATCTTCTGAGTCCCAAAAAGCCGAAGATATCAGCACTATTATTCAAAACTCCCTCGCCACCGTGCTGAAAAAAGAAAAAGACTTCGCCGTCATCCTCGTTTCCAATACTGTTTCCGATCTTACCCATGCTCGAGCCGAGGGAACAAACCAGAAACTTGATGCCATCATTTACGGTAGCTATCGCAAAGAAAACCGACGATTCGTTATTCTCATCCAGATCTATGACATTCTGGAGAATGAAATCAAACTCTCCCGAATCTATCAGGGAGAATACTCCCGCTCGATCTTTGATACCGTTGATCAAATCGCCTTCAACTCAAGCGAAGAAATACGAAAAGCACTGCCTGCGATTCTTTCTGAAGAAGAGGTGGCACGCTTTTCCGCAAAGCGACGAGAAATTTATAGCCAACAAGAAGTTGCCATCCGCCGTGAAATGCGTTTGGGATTTGGGATCACAAGTAGCAAGGCTTACCTTGAATTCTATCACCAAGACCAATCTTCTTCTCTCTTTGCAAGTGGAGAAACTCTGTCTTTGGCGAGCGTCCTTACTCTTGATGTTCGACTTGAATGGTTTCGTTTTCACATACTGCAAACAAGTCTCCCATGGTTCCCTTCGTGGTATTCCATGAATGAGACAGATGGCAATGAGACCTTTTTCGGAAGGATGCCTCCCATTCAGAATAGCAATACCCTCAGTATCAGCCAGACAATCCATGAACGTGGTGAATTTGCTTTTGATATTTTTTGGGATATTTTGCCCTCATTATCCCTCATCATACGAATAGGGTATAACAGCTATCATGAGGATTTTTGCCCACCTTCAGACATGAACGAGCGAGCAGAGGGTCTTATGATCGGAGTGGGAGTGGCAAACAAACAAGGAGAAATCACCCTTTCAACCACCATATTCCCACCAAGCCAAGGATGGAGGGGCATTCTCCCTGTTGATATCATTTCTACCAAGGGCACAAAAACCAACATGGTCCAGTTCAACTTCCCCCTTACCACACTTTCGTTCACCCACTGGTTTACACCCTCCTTTGGTGTGCAGGGGCATTTTTTCATGGCTGACACCCAACACCTCTACATCTACCATGACACAGAGGGGAGAAGTGGATCAAACTTTGCCCATGCCATTGTGTACGAAACAGGTATTGAACTGCTCTATCGCTTCCAAGTTGGCTTCTAACGGTTAAAGAGCTCCTTAATCGTTGCCTCAAGCACCTCATTTTTAAAGGGCTTCACAATCCACCGATTGGCTCCAGCCTTTCGCCCTTCCTCCTGTTTGTCTTGTTCATTCTCCGTAGTGAGCATGATAATAGGCGTTGTCTGGTATTGGGGCATCTGTCTCAGCTTCTTAATGAACTCAATCCCATTCATCTCGGGCATATTGTAGTCAACAATAAAACAATCAAAGGTATTGCCTTCAAGTTTGGCAAGAGCATCCTTGCCATTCTCTGCCTCAATTACCTCATATTTCTCCGCCTTGAGAACAAGAGCTACAATTTTTCGCATCGTTACCGAATCATCAACAATAAGAAACTTCATCCTCTCCTCCTTTCAATATTTATTTGAGCAAAAACCTTTCACTGGAAACTTTTGCTTCCCGCACCATATCAGCCTTAGCCTCGTCCATCTTGTCCATATCCCACTCATCAAAAGAAAGTCCAAACATCTCCAATACCTCGCCACCCCGTTTGATATCATCCTGAATCTGTCCCAGGTAGGCCATAACATTTTCAATCTGCTGACGAGTAATATCCTGAAACTGAAGCGATTCTACAATAGCGTCCAAATCCTTTTGCACTTCCTTTGCGTTCTCCTGAAGCAAGCCAGTGATATCCACCATATGCCGTGAAGCCATATCCAGCTTTTGAATCAAAAGGGTAGCGTTCTCCGAAGCCTTCTGAAATTCCTCCACACTGCGGGACATCTGAATATTCCAAGTTTGTAAGAGATCAGTATGAAAGTTCTCAAACTGTTTAAGCCGATGCATAATTTCTTCTGTAAACTGATCAATCTTTTGGTTGAGCTTTTGTATCTCGTTCACAATAACCTTAATAGCCTTCCCTTTCTCCCCAAATTTTACCCCTTCAATAGAAAGATTCACTGCAATCACCTTATTCTGTCCGAGAATTTCCCCGATATTTTTAAGCTCAGCAAACATCCCCTTGAGATAGTGGTCAAACTCCGCGGCCTGTTCGGTATTCTTTTTTATGATGGATTCATACTCCTCCCGCATTTTCTGATAACTCTCTGTTATCTCCTCTGATTTCTTGAGAAGCACCGCAAGAGAATCCCCCCCGTATCCCACCAATTTTTGCTGCACTTCCTCAAGGGCTTGCTTATTCTTTTCCGAAACAGAAATAAAGCTTCCGATCAGCGTATTGGTGGCTTCTTCGGTTTTTTCAATCACATTGAGAAGCAAAATCCGAAGATAGGGCATCTTGTAGAAGGCTTTCTGCAAATCCACAAGCTGTTCTCTCTTTTTTTGAAAATCGTGAGTCCGCTCCTCGCCCAAACTCTCCCTCATCTGCTGAAGAAGGGCTTTGTAGCGTTCGCGGTTCTCTCGTGTAGGCATACTCGCCTGCCACTCTGAGAGAAGAGCCTCTTTTGTCTTTTCATTCCCTCCAAAAACCAAAAGGCTCGCTGCCATGCTCCCAACCAGTTCATGCAGTTCACGAAGAAGTATCGCCAGCTCTGTGTCCCCTTTCGGAGAAATATCCTCTCCCATCGCCTGGTGAAAAGACTCTTTCCACCACCCTGCCACAAGCATCACCACAAGCCCAAGAAAACCCACCCAAAAAGAAGACACCACAAGCCCAACCATCGCCATACAAGCGCCAACCAAGATCAATCCACGTCGAAGAGCTAATTTCACCTTTCCTCCTTCACAACATACATCCGAGCCTCATAGGTATCAACATAACACGAGATATCCGTTACTTTGGTAAGAAGACTTATCCTCTCATACTCCCACTGAGGAAACTCCATCTCATACTCCCCATTGTCAGAAAGCTCCGTGAGAAAACGCCCCGCAAGCACATTCAACACCTCAAGAATAGCATCTTGAGCTTCCTTCTCAGCCACAACATCCTTCCCATAGAGGTTTCGAACGATCTCATACTTCATCTCTGGTGCAAAAAAGAGATACACCCTCCCCAAAAAAGGCTTCAACACCCGGATACTCACACACTCCAAGGTATCCACTTTTACTTCCCTGGGGGATCGTTCCACCTCCAAAAAACCCATTTCTTCAATCGTTTGCTTCATTGCAGCAAACAAAAGCTCCTCCCAATGCTTGTCATCCATGCTGTCCTCCTTACCCATGCAACACCTTATAAAGCTCCTGGGGATTGATCGGTTTCTTGATCATCGCCTTCACCTTTAGCTCCTTCAGGGCATCAATAAGAGGTCCAGAAAGAACACTCGACACCACAATCACCTCCTTGGAAACAAGAGCTGGATCAAGTTTCAACCTACGAATGAAGTTCGCTCCATTCATCTTCGGCATGTTGATATCCGTCACAATAAGATCTATCTCCTTGTGTCGAGTAAGAATATCCAATGCTTCTATGCCATCCCCCGCCTCATAAAACGTTGCGTCTGAAAGCCCAACGATCTGAAGACACCGCTGAATAATCATTCTGGATGTTGCAGAATCATCCGCTATGAGAATATGCGAATACATACCCGCCTCCTACAGCTCATATTTTTTATTCTGGGAAGACACGACCACCTTTCCTTCCCCTATGAGAAGACTCACCGTCCGACTCACACTCCCTCCCACATCCTCCGCCAAAGGAGCAAGAAAATGCTGCCACAGGTGCTTTTTAATCTCGAGCACATTTCGACGACCTATGTCAAAAATTCCCTGGGGATCAAGCATCTGAGCCCCTCCAACGAGTTTCACCACCATTTCCTTTGAAATAATTCCTCGACAAGCAAACTCATCAAGCACACACGCTACTGCCCTATCAGCAAAATAAGCAGGCTGCACACTCGCCTTTTCTGGATCCACACTCGAATCAGGGAGAGCAATATGTGCCATTGCCCCCATGGATCGTTTTTGCACCATCACAATAAGGGCAACACATGAACCGAGAGCATATGTCACAATACTATCATTTGGATCATCAGAAAAAGCCCATTCACCAATACCAATCACCTTTTGTGCCATCTTTATATCCTTTTTTTCTCCTTCACAGCCTTGATCAAAAACTGAGGTATCTTTGGCAGTGGGAGAAGCATCTCAACCGCACCAATCTTATATGCCTCGTATGGCATGCCAAACACTACACTGGTACTCTCATCCTGAGCAATAGTCAGTGCCCCATGCTGCTTCATCAAGAGAAGTCCCTGTGCGCCATCCTTGCCCATGCCTGTCAAGAGCACCCCTATTCCTCGAGGTCCTGCTTGCTCAGCCACCGACATGAAGAGCACATCCACCGAAGGAATATGCCCACTCACCCGTTCCCCCCGCACCAACTCTATCGTTGAAGCCGCCTTCAATTTCATATGAAAGTCTCCCGGTGCAATGTAAGCATGCCCCACTTCAAGTTTGTCACCGTCCTCTGCCTCTTTAACCTGTATGGCTGTCTCTTTTTGCAAACTCTCTGCAAACATTTTGGTAAAGGTAGGAGGCAGGTGCTGCACCACCAGAATAGGCGGCATCGTTGCCGGAAGCTGACGAAAGATGGTAGAAAGGGCTGCCGTACCCCCCAGTGAAGCCCCAATGGCAATCACCTGCTCCTCTGACTCTTCTCGTGATGGGTGTGGCACAAACTCCTTCTCTTCTTGGGGAAGCTTAATCTGAGACGCCCATTTAATCTTGCCCACCAACTCGTGAAGAAAGGCAGCCAAAGCCTCCTTTCCCTCTGCCTTGGGCTTTGGGACAACCTCAACAGCCCCTGCCTGCAAAGCAGCCCAAGCAAGCGTTCCTCCGCGATCAGTAAGCGAGGTAACCACGATCACCGGCAAAGGATACTGGGGGAGAAGCTGCTTCAGAAAAACAAGCCCATTCATCCGTGGCATCTCAAGATCCAGCGTCATCACATCAACATCAAGCGTGGAAAGCTTCTCACTTGCCTCATAGGCATCAGAAGCTGTCCCCACAATCTCTATCTCCGAATCCTGAGAAAGCCCCTGTGTCAAAATATCCCTCACAATCGCTGAATCATCTACAATGAGAACGCGTATCTTCCTCATACTGCCTCCTTCTGATAGATCGCTGGTTGAATAAACCGAAGTCCATAGGTTTCTCTCTCCAGTGTCTCAGAATGCCCCACGAAAAGATAACCACCCGGCTTCAAAACGTCAACCAAATGAGAAAGAATATACTGCTTATGACTCTGATCAAAGTAGATCAGCACATTACGACACCAGATGATATCAAATTTTCCCTTAAACGGATAGGTCTCCCTCATGAGATTGAAACGCTTGAAGAGGACCATATCCCGAATATCTGGTTTAATTTGGTAGTTGGTTTCATCCACAGGATCAAAATACTTGGTAAGCCACTCCTTTGGAAGATTTTCCAACCTATCGAGAGAATACACCCCCTGCTGTGCCTGTTCAAGCACCCGAAGAGAAATATCCGTCCCAAGAAGTCCCCATTCATGAGCAAAGAATGGCACAAAATGTTCACGAATGAAAATCGCTACTGTATAGATTTCTTCCCCCGAAGAACACCCCGCACTCCAGATCCGAATATCCCGAGAAGACTCTGCCTTCCACTTGGGGAAAACATGTTCCACCATGAAGTCGTAATGGGCACTCTCCCGCAAAAAGTAGGTATGGTTCGTTGTGATACGGTTAATCATCTCCGAGAGGAGAACACCACTCGAATCCTGAACAATCCTCTCATAGAGATCGCGAAAAGAAACAAGCCCCTCCTGTTTCAAGAGATGCTGCAAACGACTCTCTACAAGAATACGCTTCTCCGGTGGGAGATGAATCCCCACCGTTTCATAAACAAGCTGAGCAATGAGTTCAAACTCCCAATCCGTAAGCCGATAGAGAGTAAAGAATTCCTCTCCCATTACTTCCCCGCCTGTTGAATTTTGTCGATGTCCTCGTCATAGATGACACGTTCAACATTCAAGAGGATCTTTAATCTCTCTCCAACCTTGCCAATCCCTTGAATGTAGCGTTCCTGGGCTTCAACACCCCGAAAGTGCGGTGTGGGTTCAATTTCACTGGGAAGAATCTCCAGCACCTCCTCCACCACATCCACAATCAAACCAATAAGAATCGATCGAAGTTCTATCACAATAATACAGGTTCGATTATCATACTCCCTTTCTGGCATTCCCAAACGAAGTCGCATATCCACCACTGGAATGATCTTCCCACGAAGATTAATCACCCCCTTCACATACGAAGGCATATCGGGCACAACAGCTATCTTCTGCATTTCAATAATATCTCGAACATAGAGAATAGGGATTCCATAGGAGTTTTCCCCAAGGGTAAAAGTCAGGTACTTGTTGCTAATCGTATCCTCGTCCTCACCCATCTCAAGCAATTCATCATCATATGTTGCCATACACTCCTCCTTTTACTCCTTCGTCTTGAACACCTCAACCATCTGCCGCAAACTCTGGGTCTGTCCCGCCAGTTCGCTGGCTGCACTCGCCGTTTCCTCAGCACTTGCCGCTACCGATTGAACAGCTACACTGATCTGCGAAAGCCCCTGTGAAATCTGATCCAGCCCCACTGATTGTGCCTGACTGAGCTTACCAATCTCCTGCATCATCGAAGACATATCCTGACTTCGCTGAACAATCTGGTCAAATTTCGCCGTACTCTCCTTGAGTACATTATCGCTCGCGAGAAGATTGTGAACCGTCTCTTCCACAATCGTGGCTGTATCCCTTGCAGCCTGAGCACTCTTCACAGCAAGGTTTCGCACCTCATCAGCCACAACAGCAAATCCCTTCCCATACTTCCCTGCTCGAGCTGCCTCCACATTGGCATTGAGTGCGAGGAGGTTAATCTGAAACGCTATATCATCAATCGTCTTGACAACCGCCTTGATTTGCTCAGAGGCTTCTGTATTTTTCCTCATCGCTTCCTGAAGACGGTTCAACTGACTCTTGTTTTCCTCGACAACAGCAAGGAGGTGCTTCATGATCTCTATCGACTGGGTTGCATAGGAGAAATTCTGCTTTGCCTGAGCTTGAATCTCTTTCACCGAAGAGGTGATTTCCTCCACAACAGCAGCCTGTTCCGTCGAACCCTGCGAGAGATGTTGGGTCGCCTTTTTGAGCTGTTCCACACTGATCATGGTCTGATGAATGGACTCCTTCACCGTGCGAATGAGTTCACTGAGCTGTTCAGTCATCCGTTCGAGGGCAAATCCAACCGTATCATCCTTGCTAGCAATGGGAACAGGTTTGGTAAAATCCCCCTCCTTCACCGCAAGGAGAAACACCTCTTTCTGACGTAAACTTGCCACAATCTCCCCAAAAGCCTCAATGAGAGCAGAGATTTCATCATCATGACGATAGGTAATATGAGGCAAAACAAGCTTGCCCCGTGCAATTTGCTGCGAGAGCTCTCTCATAAGCGTCAACGGACTCAACCAGCTCCCTGCCACTACAAGAGCTATCACAACGAGGACAAACATCACCCCTGAAATAGCAAGATTCCATGCTAACGAGCTATAAAAAGCCCCCAGAATATCCATGGCATTCCCATAGGCAACAACCTTCCAGGTTACATTGTAGAGTCGTAGAGGCATCATAGCCATATATTTTTTGCCTTTGATAACAAACACAAAGCTATTGGATCCAGCAACACCCTTGAAGTCGCTCATCTCCTTTTCATCCCACAAGGTCATCTTTAGCACCTTGTTGGTGTCCTGATGAGTAAGATAGATCCCCTTGTCATCAAGGAGAAACACCTTCGCCGAGGGGGTCACCGTAAGTCTCTGCACCAGCGTCTGCACCGTAGTAATCCCAAGATCAAGTGCTATCACGCCCGCAACAACACCCTTTCTCTTCACAGGTCGACCTATTGAAAGAATAAGATCGCCCTGAATAGCATCAATATACGGAGAGGTGAACGCGATACCCCCACTCTGCGCGGCAGCCTGAAACCATGGCCTCTTTGTCCAGTCATAATCAGCAGGAGGAACCCAAGCATCCGATGAATAAAACCTTCCCCCCTCTCGAGGACTAAGCTTTGACCCAATGTAGATACCCCTTACTTCCGCATTGGTGTAGAGAGCCAGTGTAGGAATATACTTTTCATAGAGTTTTTTGTCACTCAGATCAATAAGGGAAAGCGCCCCCTCAGCAGCATCAAGCAGGGGGATTTTGGATTCAAACCACCCCCTGATCTCTTCAGAGACAAGGGAAAGACGCGATTCGATGTATGCCTCAGCATTTTTGGTAAAAGCCTTGGACATCTGCACCACATACACCCCGGCCATAATCATCACCATGGGAACAATAATTCCCCCCACCAACAGAATCAACCGCCATTTCAGTGATACCCGCCACTTTTTCCCTTCCGCCATTGTTTTCTCCTTAAAATTTTCCGAAGTCATCATCATCCAGTTTGATCACACGTTTTTGGGCTATCCCAGGTTGGCCAGAAGACATTTCTATCGATTGTTGAACAGTTTCACCACCATTTCTCTTTTGCTCCACCAGAGAAGAATTAACAGTTTGGGCAACCTTAAACTGAGCAATAAGTCGTTTCAAAAGCGTTGCCTGACTTGCCAGCTCTTCTGCACTGCTTGCCGTTGCCTCAGCACTACTTGCCGTTGTTTGCGTTACCTGATTGATCTGATGAATACCCTGATTCACCCGTTCCATCGAAAGGAGTTGCTCCTGACTGCTTGCAGCAACCTCCTCATTCATCTCTGTTGTCTGATACATGTTGGTGTACATCTGTTCAATTTGAGACGCTACTTCACTCGTAATCTCATGCCCACGAGTAATCGCACCCACAATATCCCTCACCTTAACAGTGGTTTCCTTGACGGAATTGGCACTCTTCACAGCAAGGTTTCGCACCTCATCAGCCACAACAGCAAATCCCTTCCCATACTTCCCCGCTCGGGCTGCCTCCACATTGGCATTGAGTGCGAGAAGATTGATCTGAAACGCTATATCATCAATCGTCTTGACAATAGCATTGATATCTGCTGCAGCATTGTTGAGTCGCTGCATTATCTCCACAAGGTTTTGTATACCCTCCTCCCCCTTTTGAGCCCTAGCCATCGTGGCTTTGGAGAGATCGCGCGCCTTAACAGCCCTTTCAGCATTCTGTTTCACCTGAGCATTGATTTCTGTGAGAGCCGAGGTGATCTCCTCAAGAGAACTTGCCTGCTCATTCGCCCCCTGCGAAAGCGTCTGAGATGCCTTTGAGAGCTGTTCAGCACCAATATTGAACTGCTCCACAGTGTTTCTCACCTCTCCCACAAGCCGTCCAATATTTTCCGAGAGGTTCTGAAGGGACTTGCCCAGTTTGTCTTTTTCAGAGACAACACGCACACTCTGGCTAAAATCCGCTTCCGCCATTCGCATAATCTCATCTTCCCTGAGAATGACATAGCTATAGAGCTTTTCAAAGGCATCAACAAGGTTTTCAATCTCGCCCCCGAGCTTCTTCCAACTCTCATTGATGTGCACCTCAAAATCCCCCTCTCCAATCTTAAGCGCCTCATGAGCCAACCCGGCAAGAGGGGTTGAAATCTCTTTATGAATTATCCTTTGGATAATTATCACCACCACAACAACGGCAAGAACAGCAATAAGAATCTTTATCACAAGATTCCTTCGCGCTGTTTCCACCTTCTTCAATTCCTGAGCAATAGCTGCCTCAATATCGTCGACATAAAGCCCTGTCCCCAAAACCCACCCATAGGGTTCAAAAAGCTTGCTATAGCCTCGCTTGGGCGAGGGGTTTGTTTCTCCGGGACGAGGGAAATAATAATCAAGATACCCGCCCCCCTGAAGGGCAAGCTTACGACGCTCCTGAATAATGTATTGCCCTTTTGCATCTTGATAATTCTCCATACTCGTACCTTCTAAGGACCTGTTAGCATGAACGATTGTATTGCCTTGCAAATCGTCTACAAAGATATACTCCTTCCCATTATCCCCATACCGAAGATCACGGAGAAGATCCGCCGCTAGTTTCTTGCCAGCCTCCTCTGTGAGCTCTCCCGATACAACCCTCTTATGCACTGCCTCAAGAAGACTATGTGCCGTCTGCACCTGATAGCGGATCATCCTGTCATAATCCGTATACATCGTCGTTCTCGTATCCTTCACACCCTGAGAGAGATTGCCCAAAAACTGATAAATAATCAGCACCAGCAACACCAAGGTAACCAAAAAATAGACAAAAGACAAAACCCAAAGTTTCTTTTGAATAGTTCCTCTCATAGCTGCCTCCTTCAATCAAAAAGTCGTTTCATCAAACCCTTGCTATCAATAATAAACCCAATCTGTCCCTCATTCAACAGCGAACACCCTATCATGCCTTCAATCTTGCCAATGAAATCCGAGAGGGACTTCACCACCACTTGCTGGCTTGAGAGAATCTCGTCCACTGCAATACTCATCTTGCGTTCTTGGTTTGCTACCACGATGAGAATCCTCTCAAAGAGGGATACCATGCTCTGCCTTTTATAAAATACCTCCTCCAGATCAACCACAGGAAGGATCTCCCCGCGAAGGTTAATAAGGAAGGCATTCCTCTCCCCTCGTGTCACCTGAGAAGGTTGTGGCTTGAAAAACTCTACAATATCCGCGAGTGGTATAATAAAAAGCCCCTGTCCAATCCTACACACAACCCCATCAAGAATAGCCATAGTGAGGGGAATCTTCATGGTAATTGTCGTTCCCTTTCCCTGTTCGGTGACAATATCCACCTGCCCACGGAGTTTCTCAATATTCTTGGCAACCACATCCATGCCAACACCCCTTCCGGACACATCTGTCACCTCATCCTTGGTAGAAAAGCCCGGCAGAAAGATGAGATTCCAGACCTCATGATCTGTCATCTCAGAGGGGGGTTTCCGAAGAAGTCCCTTCTCCTGTGCCTTGGCAAGAATCTTCTCACGAGAGAGCCCTCTCCCATCATCACGCACAGATATCCAGATCTCATTTCCCTGATACTGAGCACTGAGCTCAATCAAACCCTTCTCGGGCTTTCCACTCCGCTCCCTCTCTTCGCGGGATTCAATACCATGATCAATGGCGTTGCGCAGAAGATGCAAAAGGGGATCGGCAATCTGATCGATGAGATTTTTGTCTATCTCGTTCTCCTGACCTTTAATACGAAACTCTATTGCCTTCTGAAACTTGCCAGCAAGATCCCTCACCAGTCGATGCATACGGATAAAGAGTCCCTCCAGAGGCACCATACGTACCTCCATGGTAACCTCCTGAAGCTCACGAGAGATCTTCATGAGATGAGCAATCGCCTTCTGAAAAGAATCATCTTGTATGTTCTTCACCAGGGGATGATGAAGCACCATGGCTTCAGCATTAATGAGTTCTCCCATGAGATCAAAAAGCCTATCCAGGCGGCTTGCATCAACCCGTATCTCTCGCTTCTGTACCGTGACAGAACTCATTGTCATGCCTGCTTGTTTACGGAGGGCTTCATCGACGGTTTCCTCTTTCACCACTCCCTTCTCCACAAGAATCTCTCCGAGGGGTTTTTCCTTTTCAAGAAGGGCTTCTTCAACGGTTTCTTTGTTTACCGCTCCCATTTCCACAAGGATCTCTCCAAGCGGCTTGTATTCTGAAGACGAAGTCTCCTCACCATCTTCCTTACCTAGTCGTGTCATATCCCGACGGATATAGTCCACACCACGAAGGAGAAGGCTCGTCACCGCAGGGGTAAACGGCATGGCATTTGAACGAAGATTGTCGAGAATATTCTCAAGCGTCTGAGCCTGCATTGCAATACGTTCCAGATTTAAAAAACTCGCATTCCCTTTGATAGTATGAATTGCACGAAAGATATCCTGAATGAGTTCTTGCCTCTGCTCACTCTGCTCCAGTTGCAAAATACGCTGTTCTGCCTCATCAAGAAGATCCGTTGTCTCATTTCGAAAACGCTCGATCATCTCTGGTGTGATAAGATTCTCCAGACGAAACTCCGGAAGAAATGCCACTCCCTCTTCTGACTTTTCTAGCGATGCTGCAGGTTGAGACAACGGTGGGGTTGTCTGTGGCATCTCCTGTGCAGGGGGCGTTTCTTCGCCCTCTGCCGTTGGAAAAGATTTTGTTTCTTCCTCCCCACCCCGCTGAATGCCTTCCTCTTCGAGAATAGGATTCACCTCTTTCTCAGCTTCCTCTTCTTGAGAGGCTTTCGCACCCTCTTCAAGAACAACCACTTCCTCTTCGAGAGGAATCTCCTCCTCAACAACTTCAGAGAGAGCCTCCTCCACAGCAAGATTGGTTGAGTCGTTTGATGCTGCCAAAGATGGAGCCTGTTCACTACCCCCCTCCGGAGAAAGAGCTTGAGATGCCGATGCACTAGGTGTCTCAGATGGAGAAGGATTCGCCTCTGCTTTCACCTGCTCACGAAGACGCCGCACATTGGCATCTGAGAGTTCCCGAATCATGAGATCCACCTGAGCCTCAAAGCCTTCATCGGTGAGATTAGCAGCCACATTTTCCAAAAGCTGACGGAGAAAATCCATCGTGCGATAGATAAGATTAACATCCTCACTCGATGGCTTGATCCCTGTCTTGCGAAAAACATCAAGAAGCGTCTCTGCTTCATGGGTAAGTTGCTTAATGTTTTCAAAATTAAGATAGCCCGCAGAACCCTTCAGGGAATGAAAAAGCCGAAAAATCGTCTGAACAATCTGTTCATGATGGGCATCCTGAATATAGGGAAGCTGCGACTCAGCCTCCTCCAAACGCTCAAACCCCTCGGAAACGAAGGCATCAATAATCTCTTTCATCTCCGGATCGTAGGGCATGGCCTACCTCCTTAAAAAACCTTATCCCTGCTTCTCTATGTGTTTCATCATCTCATAGAGCTGATCATAGGCACTCTTGAGATCCTGGTATGCTTCTTTGAGTTTTTGGTAGTCAACGGTGAAAGCACCCTGTTTCTCCTTTTCAATCTGTTGAATCATGGCAAGAAGGTCAGAAAAATCCAGCGGCTTGGCAAGAAAACCATAGGCGTGATTATTCACACAGGCAATCGCCGTCTCCACATCACCATACGCCGTCATCACAATCACAGGAAGAGCGGCTTTCTTCTCTCGAACCCTTTTGAGAAGCTCAATCCCATTCATCTCTGGCATCCTGATATCCGTAATCACCACATCAAATTCCCCTTCATCAAGTTTCTCAAGAGCCACAAGCGGGTTTTCCTCTGCAACCACCTCGTATCCTCCAGGAACAAGAGCCTCTGAAATATCCTCTAATATCGCACGATCATCATCGACAACGAGAATACGCATAAAATCCCCCTCTCTTGTCTTTCAATTATGTATCGACCTTGCCTTACTGAAAACTTGATATACCTTACCACAAAGCCTTCAGAAAGCTAACCTTTCCTATCAAGATAGGATACTATGAAGAAATAGGAGATTATATCCACATTCAGGAATTTCACCAATAACAACTCTCTTTAATGCTTTAGGAGATTGGATTTTCCATTGTAACCATCAGACACTGTTATTGGGGAATTTTTCCGCTGAGAATCAAATCCTCTGATTTCCCAAAATCCCAACTTGGAAAATCTCTCTGCCACTATCTCTTTTTCCTTTGCCAAAAACCTTTCTAGCTTAGAGGGCATAGCTTAAAAAATGGTTTTCATCACAGAAAGAACCTCTTCTAAAATCTTTTCATTCCTTTTTTCACTATCCCAGACAGTATCAACAAGGTTCTTTGCCTCATTTGAGAGATGCTGATAAAGTGTTTCATCCTCCAGAAGACGGAGAACATTACCCGCAAAGGCATCCAGATCATAGCAGGGGGTTTTTATCACTCCACGGGGATAATAAGTTTTGAGTGCTTCTAAATCAAACGAAACTCCGGGTAAACCAAAAGCCATTCCTTCAGCCATAGCCATTCCCCCACTATCATAGGTAGCTGGATGAAGCATGACACGACTACGGGCAAATATGCGATACTTTTCTTCACCAAGAAGTGTGCCAAAAAATTTTACATTTTTTTCCATTCCCAATTCTTTTACTCTTTTTTCCATTTCTTCCCTAAGTGGCCCGTCGCCGATAATGGCTAGACGAGCATTTGGCTTTTTTTCCAAAACCCTTTTCCATATCAGAAGAAGCTCTAGACACCCTTTCTGATAGTGCAGTCTCGCCATAAAACACCCATCAAATTCCTTTGGTTCATCCCTAAACTTCTCAAGAAGGGGTCGGATCTCATGCATACAGACAAAACCCTGAATGACCATCACCCTCTCAGACGGCCTTTTTTTCGTGACAAATCTTCCCTTATCTGGCTCAGAGGTAACAAATACAATATCGGCATAGCGTTTGATAAAAAAATATGCGGGTAGCTGGGTAAGATAATAGAAAAGCCCTTTGATAAAATGCTTGCCCTTATAGGGAGAATTTTTGTCCCAGGGTTTTGGTGCAAAGAGATAAAACCCTGCTATCCAGATGAGCTTTGGATTGCGTAGCTTCATCAAAAGAGTGGGCAAAAAATCAGGCCAGAAATCAGAAGAAGAATAAACAATATCCCCCTCTTCGTAGGTGTAGTGCTTTTTTTGCCATTTTACTCCTTCCCTCAGTCGTTCGAAAACATAGCGAATTCTACCAATAAAAGAATCAATATCGTATGTCTTTTGAGAAAGGAGAACAAGCCCTTTTTCAACTTCTATTTTTTCTTTTTTAAGCAAAATAAAAAAATCTTCAGTAGCAACCACATAACGTTGAAAAGTTTTTCCCCAAAAGCGAAGGAATTCAACAAGAATTCGATCCCCTCCACTCAAACCCGTGCCAACATAAGAAGCACTCAGAAAATAACAACGCTGCTTCACTGACTCCGCTCCTCGAAATGAAGCACGATTTCTTCGAAATTTTTCTCACTATAGAATTTTTCTACATAGGCTCGTGTATTTTCTTGCATGCGTTTGTACAATGAAGTATCATTACGCAGCAGCTTTATCGCCTGAAGGAGGTTCTCCTCTGTTGGTTCCACCACTACGCCAACCTCTGAGGTTACAACCTCAAGAATACCGCCCCGATTGCTTCCTATCACAGGGGTACCACAGGCCAAAGCCTCTAAGATAACCCTACCAAATCCCTCTTCATAAAGTGAAGGAATACAAAAAACATCCGCAGCGGCATAAAACCAGTAGAGTTCTTTATTATCAACCTTTCCCCAGAATTTTACATTTGGTAAAGAGGATTGCTTTATACAGTCTTCATCAGGCCCCACCCCCACAAACCAGAACTCCATCAAAGGATCCGAAACACACTCCCTTGCCACTTCATGGAGCAGTTCAATACCTTTCTTTTTGAGCATCCTCCCCACAAAAAGCACCACAAATTTCCCTTCACCACCTTTGACTTTTTTTGCCTCTTGCTTTTCGATTAAAGGGAAACGGTGGAATTGAATCCAATATCGAAACCTACCAAGTTTATCTTCTTCAAGACCAATTTTTTTCAATTCTCGTACAGATGCATCCGAAAGACAAAGCACCTTATCCGCACTCTTCAAAATCCAGCGTGTAAACCCAGCCACACGAGAGGATGGGTTCATTTCATAAACAGCATGAGTAGCCACCACAAGACGAGACCCGAAAATCTTTTTTAACCACTTTCCAATGAGTGCACTACTTAGCCCATGAGCATAGATAACATCAGGTTTCCCAACCTTTAGCCAGCAAAGAAAAAGTGTTCTTACAAAAAGATAGGGTACAAGATAGAGAAATTGTAAGAAAGGATAATGTTCAAGAATATGAAAAAGCCCCCCAAACCACCAGTGCCGAAAAATTGTCACATTTCCTATTTCTTCCCTTTTTTGGTAGCTTTTTACCCCTTTTGTAACTATAGGTTTATGTGTAGAAACAGTTACTCGAAACTCCGCATGTTTCTGAAAAGCCTGCAAAAGATCATCCATATGGGTCTCAACCCCACCAACATCTGGCGGAAAAGTAGGAGAAAGCAAAAGAACATGTTTTCTATGCATTGTCCCCCCTTGAGAACAAGATATGCTTCATAAGAAAAACAAAACCAACCCTTATCCTTAAAACATACATTCCGAGAGTAAGAAGAGGGTGCTCCAAAAGCCTCTTCCATTTACCATGCTCTAAAAATACGCCAAAATACCGATACCACAAACCAAATTGTTTGCGAAGATCTGGATCATCCTTTCCCCATTTTTCAATATAAGGATCAAAGTTAGAAACATAATATGCTTTCTTTTGGAGATATTTTTTCATATCAAATTCTGCTTCATTATGATAGATACAACATAATGGATAAAGCGAAGGGATACCCCTCAACCGAACAAAATCACCAATAAAAACATTGTGGGAGGATTCCTTTTCCTGCAAAAGAAGAATTTTCCCTTTTTGCTTAATCTTTTTGTCAAGATCCCAGTCCTCTGGTCCGGAAAAATTCTCATCAAACCCCCCGACCTCTACGAAAATATCCTTGCGAAAAAATCGTGCCCCATCAATCACAGTCCCATCATAAAACTGCCGCTCAAATCGTCTTACCTTTGACCAAAAGTTTTTTCCCAGTACAATTTCTGGAACATGAAGAGCAATAACATCGGCTTGCGTCTCCATCACTTCAACACATTTCTCAATAAGTGACGGACTTAACACCATATCAGCATCAACATACATCACATACTTTCCCTTTGCCTTCTCAATCATGCCGTAATTTCGCTGAGCTGAGCGTTCTGGTCCCTTTTGGTACACATGCTCCGTATATCTTCTCGCTATCTTTACCGTTGCATCGGTAGAAAAATTATCCACCACAATTATTTCAATGTTGGGATAGGTTTGTTCTTTGATGCTTTGAAGACAAGCCTCAATATTTTTTTCTTCGTTTTTTGTAGTAATCACGACAGAAACAAGGGGATTTTCATTCATGGTGCAGCTCCTTACGAAGGATATAAAGCGTTGTTTTTTGGCTCAAGACCTTAACCAAGGGATAGAACGGATAGATTATACATTTCCATGGACTTTTCCCAAGCGACCAGAATAAATCAAGTGGATATTGCCAGAAAAGAGATCGTCTCGCAACTATCTTCCACCCGCTCTTTTTAGCTAAAAAATCAAAGGTCTTGCTGTTTCCGAGCCAGACATGCCGGGGAACATCCATATGATACCACCAAGACTTGCCGAGTTGAAATCCCAACCCGTCAGTATTAGGAAGAGCAACCATAAGAACACCATCGTTGTGAAGAATACTCTGACACCTCTGCAGATACAGAAGGGGGTTCTTCACATGCTCAAGCACATGCCAAAAACTCACCACATCAAAAGACTCCCTAAAGTCCTGGGCAAGAAAGTCCCCCTTGTAAAGGGCTATATTCTTTTTTCGAATAAGTTCACACCCTTCTGGGTTTATCTCACAGGCAACAGGCATAAACCTACTCCTCGGCAAGGAAGCAAGAAACTCTCCACTTCCCGCCTCTACATCCAGCCATCTTAGAGGAGAAATACCTTTGGGAAGAAAACGTTCAACCATTTTCCGTTGCAAGCCTAACATCACACGATTCAAAAGAGAAGAAAATGAAGTAAAAAAAGTAGAATGAGAATCTTGTTCATAGTATGCCTTTCCATAATACTTCGCATAGTACTCTTTAGTCAAATCCACATTAAGAAAATAAGATTTACACATTTCACAGAAAAAAACATCAAATTCTTCTTGACCACATACATGACGACCATGTCGATTGATTGCCCACATAGTCACCCTTGTCCGAGCACCTCCACACACAGGGCAATGCATTACTTCTTCCCTCCAAAATCAAAGATATGCCCCAATACCTTTGCTCCTGCACGGACAAAATATTTCACATCTTCCAGATCCCTAACAGAGAGAAACTTCCTCACCAAAAACTCTGGGTGAAACGCTACAGAATAAAGCCCCTGGACATACTTCATGAGCGTTTCCGTATTCATTGGGGTTTTCATAATAGGCTCACGCATATCATACCTATCCCAATCCTCAGTAACAAGCCACCCATTTCGCTGACACTCATCAAAAAGCGGTGTTCCCGGATAGGGAATAACCACGGTTGCCTGCATAGTATAGGCATAATTTTTTATCAAAAGATAACGGCCAAGCTCAAGCGTCCGTTTTGCATCTTCTTCTGTTTCCCATGGATATCCAAACATAATGGTAATGTGGGGATAAAGCCCGGCTTTTCGCATGAGTTTTACATTCTCAACCATTTCCTCAATCCGCTCTCCCTTTTTTACTCTATCAAGGGTAGCCTGATTGGCTGATTCTATCCCAACCAAGACAAGGCGAAAATTTGCTCTTTTCATTAGCTTCATCTGCTCAAAAGAGAGAGCCTTCCCCAGCCGCATGTTGCAGTCAATGGTAACCTTTTTGTTATAACCCCGAGCAATCATCCCCTCACAAAACTCACTAAGCCAATCTCCTACCGGGAAAGTTCCAGTATCATCCATAATCTCTTTCACTTGATATCGTTCAATCAGCATGCCTATCTCGTCCAAAACATCACTTACAGGGCGTTTATTAAATTGTGGGTAGAGCGTCGTCCACGAACAAAAGGTACACTGATGATACCAACAGTCCCGCCCCGCCATAATATAGGTTCCCGGTGTGCGTTTGTAGTTACCGTTATGGTAGGCATAATTCTCCCACCGTGTCAGATCTCTGTCTATCCATGGCAATGTTGAAAGATCATACTTCCTTTGAAAGGGTCCTGTAAAAACAATCTTCCCATCTTTCCAAAAATAAAAACCCGGCTCTAACTTTTTTGTTTTATTTGAAAGGAAATCCACAAGGTTTAAGAGAAGAAAATCATAATCCCCCCCTGTTAATACATAATCAACAGGACAGGCTTTAAGCGTTTCTTCTGGCAAAGCTGTTACATGATCCCCCATAATAACAACTTTTATTTCTGGAAATTTTTCTTTAAGTTGCCTAATAATCCTCCAGTGCATTTTTACCACAGGGGTCTTGGTTTCAATAGCAACAATATCGGGTTTCTCACTTTCAAGATACTGCCACCACTCGTTTATTGTCATCCCTTCAGCGATGCCATCCAACCACAACACATCATATCCCTTGCTTTTCAACAGGGTTGCTGCCGTCGCCGGAACAACAGGATAAATAAATGTCGGATTATTAAACCACTGAAACTGTCTATTCTGAGAAAGAAGTGGCACCCCTTTATCACTCTCCAAAGGCGGATAGGTAATACAAACTCTCATGCTCTACCTCGTTAATTCTTTTTTGAAAAGGCCTTTCACAAAATACACCCCATAAACCACATGGGACAAAAAAATCGCCCCAAAAGTAACAATCTTTTCTTTTATACCTTTACCATACAAAAGGCCGAACCCTCCTATTGTATAGATGGCCAATACGCCAGCATACACCCACCACAACAGAGGAACAAAGTAACAGACAAGCCAACCTGCAAAAAGCCCAACAACAAAGAGCGACGGCAAAAAATAAACAAGCTTCAACGATGTCTCAGGGTAGTGTTTCACAAAAAAACCCCGGTGAAGAGCATAATGAGCTATCTGTCTAAAATGAAACGGAAAGAGATTCCTTCGGTGGTGATAAACAACAACCTCAGGACTATACAGTATTTTATACCCTTTTTTCTTGATAGCAAGACAGAGTTTTGTATCCTCCCCTGGATAGTAGGTTGAATCAAACCCACCAACCACCTCGAAAACATGCTTCTTCACAATCAGATTTACCGACGGAAGATCATAATCCTCGTGCACACCGCCAACGGGAGTATAGCGTTTCCGATACCCTCCGCTCATCCATGGGGAAGCATACACATTACCCGAAATACGCTGCCAAAAATTATCCGACTCAGGGGTAACACCAGGACCACCAACCGCACCAATCCTCTCATCACTCAAAAGAAGATCCACAGCATTTTTCAGCCATTGGGCATCTGGATAGGCATCATCATCCGTAAAGGCAAGAATCTCCCCCCGTGCTACCTTTGCCCCCATATCCCGCTTCTCAGCAGGCCCCACAGGTCCTGATGGTATAACGCGAACATCCAGCTTCTTCGAAAGAATCTCCTTTTCCTCCCCATCAGGCAAAATAATAATCTCAAACGTTGGATAATCCAATCTTTCATAATGTTGGATAGCCTCACGAATATAGTGATTAAAAGCCTTCAGAGGAATAATCACTGAAACAAACGGTAGACCCAAGGACAACCTCCTTGTCTTTTAAAGCACCTTATTATAAAAACTTTCCCACTTTTTGTCAAAAACTCGAATTGCTCCCTCTCCTCACAACTCCACTAATTAACACAATAATCAAAAAATTTTGCAATTTTTCTTATTTGTGTTTATATTATAATGAAGAGTATTCTTCAAAAGGAGAAACGATGAACACCTCTCTCTATGAGTTAAGTAACGCTCTTTATGAACGTTATAGCTCAACACCTACAAAAAAACGCATACGGCTTACGAGTTCACTATCCGTATACAAATCCGCTATCAAAAAATTCAAAGAAAATCGTTCAGGTCTCTCATGGGATGAGGTAAAGGTTCTTCTCCTTATGTTTGCGTCAACAACACACAATAAACCTCATCTTCCCCTGTGGGAAGTTGCCCGTACCCTGCACCATCGTCCCGATCGACAGGCACACCTGTTGTCCCATCTTCTTTCAACCAACTCCCCCCTGCATACCGACCATTGGATACTCATTCAAGGACAATGGCCAACAGAAAACCAGATAAATGAGTTGTTCACCCTTAGTGAATACTTCTCCCACCTCTATAACCAAAATATTTCCCTTCATGCATATGGTTTCTATCGTCTTGTGCACTCCTTTTTCCCCAATAAAAAAGGAAAGCATGCCTGTTCTTTTTTCTCCATTCCCCGAAAACCATACACCTCCTCCTCAGAATTTCTGGAGGACGTAGAAAAGTTCTTCTCTATCATAAAATTCTACAAAACCTCAATAGAAGAAAGCACGGCTCTTTCCATTCCCTATCCATGGTACGAACAAAAACCCTTCTCCGTCATTCTTGAAACCATTTCTTTTAACCTCTCTTCCGAGGAAAGTATTTTTCACCAAGCTATGCAAGCTATCAATTTTGAAGATCTCGTTATGGATTATTTGAATGGTTCGTTTACTCCAAAAATAGAATTTGTTTTTTTCCTTTATCTCGTCTATATCACCTTTATCCGACAGGAACCTGAACAAAGCATTGAACATGTTTTCCAGCTTCTCGCCTTCTCCTATGAGGATCGCTGGGATATCCTTAAGCTTTTTGACAACGGGATATTCACTGAATATCCCAAACTTATCGAATTCACCCCCAGAAACTTATTTGAAGAAGAGAGCGAAGAGGATATCAACACTGAAGAAGAAATAGGAAAGTCCGTCAAAAACTTTATCTCTATGCTCACCTCTCGTAATTTTCAAGTAAGGGTAGCACAACTTTATGCCCTTTTTGCTCCTCATTTTTCATACTACCGCAATCTCTTCTTTCCTGAAGAAGAAAATTCGTCACAATATGACAACACAGTCGGTAGCTCTGCTAGTAATGTAGACACATCTGGTTGTTTATCCGAAGAGGAAATAGACCTACTCCTCAACTCAGATAATGAAAATAATGAAAGTGAAAATGGTGAAAACCACGAAAGGAGTGCTCAAGTTATTGTTGTTGAAAAGAAAGAAAACCTCTACGAGATCATCAAACCGAACATTACGCTCAACAAAATCATCCTCGACGAGGATATAAAACAAGAACTCCTCAATGCTGTTGATATGACAAAAACAATGAAAACACTACGCAGATGGGGAGTAAAACCTTCGCTTGCCTACAAGGATGCCTCGTCTATCAAAATTTTACTTTACGGTTTGTCTGGCACAGGGAAAACCATCACTGCCGAGGCTTTAGCGGGTGAAGCCCACGCCAAGCTCTTTAAAGTAGATGCCGCCAACCTCGTGAGTTCCTTTGTCGGCGAATCCACCAAGAATGTCAAAAAGGTATTTGAAGAATACTACATTTATGTCAAACGCAACAGGAGTAAGGTGTTTTTCTTCATCAACGAAGCCGACCAACTCCTCAGTGCAAGAGGACAGGTCTATCAGGCTGCTGACAAAGAGTACAATCAGATGCAGAACATCTTCCTCGAAGAGATCGAAAACTTCCGTGGTGTGTTAATTGCAACCACAAACCTCATTGAACTCTTTGATGTTGCCTGGAATCGCCGTTTCAACATCAAGATTCGATTTGACATTCCCAAGTATGAAACACGCCTCAAGATCTGGAAAGTACACATCTCTGAAAAGATGCCTCTTGCCCCAGATGTTGACCTTGCGAGACTTGCCGAATTCGAGCTAGCTGGTGGTTCTATTGCCAACGTGGTATACAATGCTGCGAGAAAGGCGGCTTCACGACAGGGAGTGGAACAAGTTATTACCCAGAAAGACTTCCTTGAAGCTATTGAAAAGGAAACAAAAGCCCAACTCGGAATGTCTTCAAAGAAGGTTGGATTCAACTAATGGACACCCCTGCTCGAGTTCTCATTGGCGGTTTGGGATACGAAAAGCAACTCGCCGACATACTCACCCTCCCTGTAGCTGTTGTTGGCACGTCCTACATCCTCACCAAGGAAACATTCACCCCAGCCCCATGGGCATCCATGTACTTCGCCGAATTCCTCACCCACAACTATGCCTCTCTCGTCGCAGAATCACAGGGGATTATTCATCTCTCCCACAGCCTTCTTTCCTGTTATCTTGTCCTTGATATGGCACACGAATACCATAAACCTGCCTGGATCTTTGTCCCCACAAAACCATGGAAACTCTTCTTTTATCAACCAGAGGACAGTAACGGAGGTTGCCTTGCCTGTCTTTTCCCCTATAGTCCTCCCCCTTCCTCCCTCCTCTGGGAAGAAGTAAACCCAGACTTGTTCTCCATTCTCGAGCAGCACATTAACCATCCCCCATCTTCCAGTACCCTCTGGGAGAACCACACCTCTCACGGTATTCCCCGCTCGCCTCACTGTCCCATCCACAACCATGAGCAAGTCTACCTCAGTGGCAAGATCCAAACCATCGTCGCTGTTTCCTGTGGAGAGAATTCCGTCGCCATTACCCCGTCCTTTGAGCGATCCATCGACCTTTCTAAACACCTCGAACACATCAAACCCTTCGTCCATTTACGCAAGACCAACCCCTTCTTCGTTGAAATAGTGTACGAATCATTCACCTGTCTTCTTTTCCGCCAAGGAAGGTTCATCGTAAAAGGAACGAAGGAAAAAAACACTGCCCTCCACCTCTATCGACTCCTCGTCGGCATATAGCCGGAATATTGCAAAAAACACTTTCTCCCCACTACAATAGAATAAACAAGAGTTTCAGGAGGTAGTCTATGAAGAAAATTTCACTCATTTCCCTCATTCTTTTCGCATGTGTGGCTATGGCATTTCCCGAGGCTGATGCCAGCATCATTATTCGACAACAAACCCTCAACAAGTTTCTCACTGCTGTTGGCCCCGTGCAAAAAACAGAGAGTTTCATGGTGGCAGGTATCAAAGGGCAGTACAGGTGGCTTGTTCAAAATCCAAGACTCCAATTAACACCCGGAAAAGCACGATTTGAAGCAGATGTTACCGTATCCCTTGTATCTCCCTCTCTCAGTTATTCCACACCTGCCTACGGAGAGGTATCCGTTGTGTATGACCCCCTTTCCAATAGAATCAATATCAAAGTAGAAAAGGTTGCCTTTGAGGTTGCTTTCACCTTGATGGGAAAGCGAGTCAGAATTGCCGAAGTCGATATATCCCGCTTCTACCAGATAGCCTTTTCATTCCCCGGCCCAAAGCCATTTGAAGCCACCGTGGATGTTTCCCTTCCCGATGGATCCAAGAAGCCGATAAAAATCGAAACCAAGCCCGTCCTTGCCATCGAAAACGAACAAATCGTTGTGGGATCCGAGCTCGTCTATACTCCGATGAATTGATCCTGAGGCTCTTTCAGCCTTGCAGAGAGCTTGGATAAGCGGCTCAAATCTGGTTCCAAAAAGCGATCGCTTGTTGCTTTTTTTGCCAAAATGAAGAGCTTTTCAAAATAGAGGGCATCAGCGAGGGAGGCGGTTTTGTAGAGGAACATATCAACAGGAATAATCACCTTTCGCGTCTCCACGGAAAGGAGATTTTCTATCACAAAGGGATGTTGTTTCAGGTTTTCTTGCGTCACTTGGGCAATATTCCCTCCCAGGGTAATAGCAAACCTCCCCTTTGCCTCACTGCAGACCTTTTCCACAGCGTTCCAGATCACATCACTCTCAGGGGTTATCTCGGCATCAAAAAACGAGGCACTGAGGTCTGTTCTCCCAATGGTAAGAGCATCAATATTGCCATCGGCAACATCCAAAATACTCTCAAGCTGGGAAATGGCTTGTCGGGTTTCAATATTGATAGCAAGATGATGCTGCTTCTCATGAAAAACCATCCCATAGGCATCAAGAAATTTTTTTACCCCAAAAGGAGATTCAACCATCGGAGCAATAATCCCATCCACACCCAACTCAAGACAATCCCTCATATCCCGCACTGCTTCTACACCACCAATTTTCACAAAAAGCTTCAAACCAGCCTCGAGGGTGAGACGTCGAAGCCGCACCATATCCTGATAACTCGCCCCCTCAGCCTCAAACTCAGCCTTAATTCCTCGTATATGATAGAGTTGCTTCATCATCACAAGATGCTCAACTATTTCTCTTTCGATGGTTCTCATAGGTACCTCCTTGTGTCCCTATGTATCTTTTCGTATAAAAACAAAAAAACATAAGTATTTTCCTCGATTAAACGAAAATTTTTCTTGCCCACTTTTTTAAAAAAAAGGGCTGCCAAAGCAGCCCTAGCGACGAGATCATAAGGATACGAAGAGAGGATTACCAACCACCTTTGCGAGGAGCAACTCCACCCTTAGGCCCACCAACAGCGGATCCCCCTCGTGTGCGGGGCATATCAGCAAGTTGCTTCCTCTGATCAGGTGTGAGAAGCTTCATAATCGCAAGATGTGTTTCAAACCCGCGATTGGCTATTTTAGTACGCAAGTCCTGAAGCTTGGCGTGAAGATCATTGGCCTTCTTCTCATCAATGGTAGAAGCGGTCAAAACCTTGTGGAGCTCATAGGCAACGTTATCAGCATCTACCTGAAAAGCTGCCACATCCTTACGCAGACTCTGTTCAAGAGCAAAAATCTTGTCCTTCTGTTCCTGCGTCAGGTTGGTGATACGACCAATACCATAAGCCATTCCAGGGCCACCCTGTCCTCGGTAACCTTGACCAGCAAATACAGCACCTGCTACGAGAAAACTCGTCAGCAACACATAAATCACACTTCGTTTCATATCAGCCTCCTTTTGGCGATAATTTTCTGTTTTCATAGAGATAATCCACCAATGAGGCAAAAAGATGCATTTTTTATTTTTTTTCGATGAGATATTTCCAGTATTTTTTGGGCATCTTTTGACGCTGGAGCCGTGTATTCTTCCGCTCTGGAATAACAATATGAGTATAAAAACTTTGCCACAAACGCTGCATTTCTCGTTCCTTCTCCGTGTAATGATCGCTCTCCTCCCCCTCCAGCAAAAACCCCTCCATCCAGTATGGTTGTTGATCGTAACACACCGCAACATCACGACGAGTGTCATGGAGAATCCACCGCTCATGGGGGAGACGACGAGAGAAATGTTTCCAGAGATAGGGCAGAATATGGTGATCGGGTTCCAATGGGCCATACAACCAACCTTGTGAAAGCTCCCGAAAACGAACGAGCCCCTGAAAACGATGAACCTCAAAAAAGTATGCCCTGCGAATCTTCATCACCGAAAGCACAACAGGATCAGCAAGCTGTGCTCGAACACGACTCCCATAACGAACAAACTTCCCATAGTAGTGAAGTGCAAGCCGAGCCATCCCCTCCTTCTCACTCAGAAAGAGTGCCATAAAATCGCCCACGGTCTCATAGCCATACCTCTCCCGCACCTCGGCAAACCAAGCTTCCACCAGAAGGGGATCAGCTTTCACCATCTCAAATCCAAACATCCCTTCTTCGGGATCCACGATATCCTCCTGCCTCTCATGGGCAAGAATAATCGCCGTAAAAAATCCCTCAAAACTGCCATCATGCGTTATCATAGGCTCTACTTCTGGTGAAACACATTCTCCTCTGAAGGGAAAATGCACTTTTCCACCTCTTCCTTGTACTGAACAACCGCACTAAAAATGGTATCATAGAGATGAGCATAGACTTTGTTGTGACGATAAGACTGATCAGGAGCAAGCCCCAACATATCCGTAATAACAAGAACCTGTCCATCCGTATATCTTCCCGCACCAATCCCAATCGTAGGAATAGAAAGCATATCCGTAATGAGCCGAGCGGCCTCTTCTGTTGTCCCTTCAAGAACAAGACTAAAAACGCCAGCATTTTCCAAAGCCTGTGCATCCTCACTGAGTTTTTCAATATCAGCGTCTGTTTTCCCCGCAACCTGATACCCTGCCTTCAGCACCTGTTGGGGGCGAAGACCAATATGCCCTATCACAGGAATACCCAGTGAGACCATCTTTTCAACAAGAGGAGCTATTTCCTTGCCCCCCTCGAGCTTCACTGCATCCGCTCCCGCCTCCTTAAGAAAACGACCCGCATTCACAAGCGATTCCGAATCCGAAACCCCATAGGAGAGAAAAGGCATATCAGCCACCACCATGGTATTGGGAGCTCCCCTCTTCACAGCAGCCACATGAGCCACCATAATATCCATAGAAACAGGTAGGGTTGTTGAATAGCCCAACACCGTCGTTCCCAGAGAATCCCCCACCAGAATCATATCAATAGCAGCCGCCTCAAGAATACGTGCAACCAGATAGTCATAGGCAGTTAACATGGAGATTTTTCGCCTCCCTTTGAGGGCACGTATACGACTCGCTGTAACCATACTTTGCCTCCCCAAGAATTTTCTCCCAATAGTATACGTCCAACTACGTATTCTTGCAACAAAAACACTGGCTTCCCTTTTCTCACTTCAACTCTTGCCTCTATTTTCGTGTTTCATTTGGAATCTTTCCACGGCCTGAGACAACTGAGCAATTCGAAAACTTGACAGCCTATCAATAGGCTTATACAATATACACATGCGTAGAAAAACAATACTCCACATCTTCATCTTGATAATGTTTCCCATCGCGATGATTGCCTTCCAAAGTTCCATCTCTCTCATCGATTCCCCTCTCTACTCCTCTTCCAACACAACCACAATGAAAAGCACGCCGCCGACTCAACTCTCCTCCCCATTACTCTACCTCGGCTGGCTCAAGAAAACCCAGTGGGTTCAGATTGCCCTTTCCAATATACAACCCAACCAAGGAATTTTTCTCACCACTCCAGCACCATGGCTAAAAATCTCTCGCATTTTCCTCTCTACACCACAAACCTCCCCTCGTTTTCTCTCAAATTCTTATCCCCTTTCTTTTCTCTTTATCAGTATTCCCGAAAGTACTTTCACACTGGATATTGAACTTGAGGGGCTTCCCATGATTGTAGCGCCCCGTATCTATGATCAGGGTAATTTTTCTGCTTTCTTTGTGCGCTCTTTCATTGTTATGGGCATTGAAGGGGGCATCTTTTTTCTTCTCTGGCTTTGGTATCTTTTCACAAGCATTGCTCTTGGTAGCATCAATCACATCTGGAAAGCCATCAACTTCTTTATTCTTGGACTCTCCCTGCTCTTTGTCACTCTCCCCCACATCGCCTCCATAATCCCCCTCCTCTTGACAGTGGCACTTTATGGCATCTCTTGGAACCTCTACCAAATCTTTCGACATCCAGAACTCAAACGCCCAGACATGATCGTCCTTCACAGTATATTGATTCTCCTCTTTGTGACAGAAGGCATCACATGCTGGATAAGTCCTCTTGTAAGCTTTATTGTCCTCGGTATTGCTCTTCACCTCAACATTATTCTCCTTATTTTTTACCACAACATCACGAGTAGAAAACTCTCTCTACCCTTTCATCTCCTTCTTTCCCTTGCTGCTCTTTTCTTTTTTTGGGAACTTATGGGAGCATGGTTTCCCTTTTCCCCCCTCTCCCCCTTTCTTGCAAGCATAGGTATTCTTTCCTACCTTGCCTATGAATCCTTCGCCCTTTTTAAAAAACAATACCTTGACCAATCCATCTACACCTTCTACAGAAACACCAACCGTCTCCTCAAAAGCCACCTCGCACAGAAGAATGCCCGTCTTCAAGAGTTAGTCCAAAAACTTCAAAAAGAATCTCTTGAAAAAGCTCAGCTTACACGACTCTACGAAGCACAACAGCGCAAATACCGTAACCTCGTAGAAAACCTCTCTGACTGGATATGGGAAATGAACACCCGCTTTGTCGTTACCTACACCTCTCCCAGAGTCCAACACATCCTCAGTCTCGACCCCAACACCATTCTCAACCAACCCCTCGAAAAGATATTCGGAAGAGAAGCCATCCTCCATCTCAAACAGGCCATCTCACTGGCCAATGGTAGTGCCAATGGGCATCTCATATCCTATTCCTCAAAAGACAAAAATATCCTCCTCGAAATCTCCACAACCCCTCTTATCGAGAACAACAAAATTCAAGGTTACCGCTGTATCGGAAGAGACGTTACCCAGCTTATCGCCATGCGAAGCTCCCTCACCACCTATGAAGAAAAAATCGCCATCCTCTTTGAAAAATCCCCCCTTGCCACAGCCATCATTGACATTGCCGAATCCACATTCGTTCGTTGGAATCATACCTTCGACACACTTTTTTCACTTTCGCGCGCTACGCTTGACAGTCTCATTGAACAGATCCCCGATCCCTACGGAAAAGATGTCTATTTCTTTCTCAAAAACTTCTTCCAACGGGAGAACCAGCATCTGGCATTCTTTTTCATCCCCATTCTCTCTGAAGGACAGACCCATTGGATTTCTCTTCAGGCATACAAGGTAGAATACAACCAAAAACCCTATCTTGTTATCAACCTTTCCCCGCCTTCTCTCCATTTCTTCGAAACAAGCTGGAAATGGATAGAAAACTGGCCTCTCCCCGTTGTCCTCATGAACACCCAAGGAGAAATCCTCTTGGCCAACCAACAGGCAAAAAACAATGCTTTTACCCCCACTCTTCCTTCCCCGCTTCCTCAAGAAATAACAACCATCTCAACCCCAAGCGGAGAACTTGTCACCATCATTCCCTGCAAACCCCTTCTTATTCTGGCAATCAAGATACCCAATGCATCCACAACAACAGCTCTTACGCAGATCCTTCACCACTTCCCTCTTCCGTGGGTTATCACCGATCAACAACTCACCGTTATCGAATACCATCCTCATATCTTTGAAGCCTTCCGTTTCCAATCCTCTCACCCATCATTTCTCTCACAGATGCTCCGAGAAAGCGGCATAGTACGCAGCCTTGCTTTTGTATCATCTTCTTCTCTTCACTCCAGCTTTGTTTATCTTCAGAACCGACAAGGTGAAGTCTTCCCACGAAAGGTTTACGCCACTTCCTACAACAACCTCTTTTTCTTTTTCTTTGCCGAATCAGACGGCGACACCCTCGACGAAGAATGGCTTTCTATCTTCACCGACGAACTGACATCCTTCCATGAACTTCTCACATCCTTTGCAAACGAGTTCACAGCAACAGAAACACCTTCTTCCCCCTTACCCTCTTCTGAAGACCCCACGCCAAAAGAACTTGAGCAACTCACTGAAACAGAGAAAAAAATCCTCATTGCCGTTGTCGAAGGGAAAAGTAATGCTGACATTGCCAGCATGTATAGCATCACAGAAGAAACAGTGAAAGGACATATTAAACACATCTTCAAAAAATTAGGGGTTCAGAAACGCTACCAACTCATCCAGCGTTACCACGGAAAAATCTCATGAAACCTTTTCCTCAAACACAATGTGCATCCATACACCAGGATTATGATCAAGAAAACGAATAAAATCCTCTCTTTTCATCTGATAAATCACCGATGGTTTTTGGGCAACACAGGTAACATTTGCCACTCCCTGCTCCTTCACACACACAGAACTCGCAAGAAATGCCCCCTTCTCCCGAATAAACGAACCATCATCCCGTTTAATCTCCCCCTCACCCAGCAGAGCAAAAAAAGCACAGGGTTTTCCCCTCTCCATCAAAACCTCTCCCTTTTTCACCTCCCGACGGTGCAGAATATTCTCCAATTCCGTTACCTGAGCGGAAGTAAGCGAAACAAAATAAGGATTGGCATGAATTACTCTCCAGGTTTCACCATTCCGAAGAGAAGCAATATGACGAATACGCTCTAAAATAGGAGTACCCTCCACCAATCTGAGAAACCCCTCCTTCTCAATCACAAAAGCCTCTACATTAGTGAGTGCCCTTACCGTAGCTTTTCTGAGACTATCCTCTACAAGAGAAATCTCCCCAAAATACTCATAACTTCCATAGACCTTTCTGTTTTTGGGATCGTCCTCGTCCTCGATCTGAACATTCCCTGAGAGAATGAGGTAGAACCTATCCCCTCTTGTTCCCTTTTGAATGATCACCTCCCCCTTGCGGAAATGCTCTTTCTTAACCACCAAAAGCAAATCCTTAATCCTATCAAAAGGAAGCCCCTGAAAAACCTCAATACGACTGAAGGCATCAAGAATCTCATAGGCTTCCTCAAAACGATACGTCTCCACGGGTGGATAAACCGTGCTGGCTATTCCAAAACGAGCCAAGGTGAGATGAGTTTCCTTGGGAAAGTCCTTCTCAGCAATATGATAGACAATAATCTTCTTTTGAATCTCCTCTGGCAAGGAATTCAGATAACTCACAGGGGTATGCAGTGGGGGAATACCCGCCTCATGGTAAATGATATCGCTCTCCCACGGAAAATGAAGGAGTTGTTCACGCCGTTTCTCATCAAGAACCCCTTCCTGATACAACTTTTCAATCGTTGGGGGATGATTGAGATGATCCGACGAATAAACAAAGGTCTTGTTCCGATACAGGAAACGAAAACCCACCGTGGGGATAGAGTGCAGAGTGTAGAAAAAGGTAAACAGCGCCCCATGAATATTCACTGGTTTGTTGATTATCACGGGACAAAAATCAAACATCTCCATCAACCGTGGGGCTGGAATACGAGTGAGAGCTGAATACTTTCGAAGAAAACTCTGCATCACGGTTGGAGTGGTATAAATCTTAACACGAAACTCCTCGAGAATCTTTTGAAATGTGCCCGCATCATGGTCTGCATGGCAGTGGGTGAGAATAATGCTATCAATGAATTTAGGATTGACATTCGACTGGCTTAGCCAAAAGGTTGAATTCACAGGTGGATCAACCATGATGCCTACTTTGTTGATCCAGAGAATAAACCCTGATGTATTCTGAAAGGGATCAAATCCATGCGACGGCCCCAGACAGGTAATACCCAAAAGTGGTGGTTTAAAGGGTTCTGCCTGTGTGTCGCCCAGTTCAAAGACAGCCTGAAAGTTCATCTCTGCAGGGATCTCTCTATCCTCCTGCCCCTCTTCCCGAACGAGAAAACCTCCCCCCTCAAGTGGTTTGACATACACTTTCCCTATCCAAAAACCCTCGTTCTCAATAGGCAACAAATCCACCATCTCATCCAGCGTTCTCCCCGCACGAAAATACTCGAGCTCTTTTGCCAAATCAGGCACGCCATACTGTTCAGGATCAAAAATCTCTGGTGCTATATCAAGCTTTTCGGGTCCAAAAATAGCCTCCTGCAAAACAACAGCAAGATTCTGGATATGATCCTTCTGCACATAGATCGTCGTTTTGGTTTTCTTAAGAAAGTAGTTATAATAAATCGGAAACTCAATTTCAGCCACACTCATTCCCACAGCAGGATGAAAATGCTCCATAGGCAACACAAAATAATGAGGAACGCCCTTTGGCAAGAATATGGTATCCTTCAAGGTTTCAGGGGGAGAACCGAACTGGATATAGCCTTCTGCTGTATCAACGAGATATCCCCCACGAGGAAGTGATGTCACCGCAGATGTCAATTCTGTCAACGGCTTAAAAGTCATGCCTTTTCCTCATCACTGTATTTCATACGAATAGCACGAATCACATCATAAATAGCAAAAAAAGCATCCACAACCTCAGGATCAAAATGCTTCCCTTTCTCCGAACGAATATGATCAAGGACACGCTCCTCACTCCACGGTTCTTTGTAAACCCGTCGTGAGATAAGGGCATCATACACATCAGCAAGGGCAACAATACGCCCTGAGATGGGAATTTCTTCCCCTCGTTTTCCCGGTCCCAAAACAACAGGATCAGCATAAATATCCTTCACATGACCCGGATAACCTGTACCATCCCACTTCTCATGGTGATTTAAAGACACCTCAGCAGAGAGAGTGTCCCAATCTGAAACACTGTCAGAAAAAAGACGTGCACCATACACAGGATGTGCCTGAATAACTTGAAACTCTGTCGGTGTTAGCTTGGCAGGTTTTTTGAGAATAACATCAGAAACAGCAACCTTGCCCACATCGTGGAGCATCGCAGCAATACGAAGAGTATCCTTGTACGCTCGAATATCCTTCTCCGGAAGATGATGTTGTTTTGCCCAGCGATCATAGATCTCAATAGCATAAGAACCCACACGGTTGACATGATTCCCTGTTTCCTTGGGATCGCGAAGCTCCGTCATTTTTATCATACGAAGAATAATCTCACGAGTCATTCGCGCTTTTTCAATAGCAACCGAAGCATTGGAGGCAAAAAAATTCACAAGCTTCAAATCCTCTTTTGTGAAGGGCACAACTTTATCATTCAGCTTTTTGTTAATAATCTGCATTACCCCGATAACAACCCCACGCGAAGTCATTAAAGGAACCGTAAGAACAGACTGGGTGCGATAGTGGGCCAGCTCGTCAAAATCCCGATTAAACCGATAGCTTGCATTCTTTAGCTTGTACACATCGGGAATAACAAGCGCCTCTCCTGTTTTGGCTACATACCCAGCAAGCGAACTCTCATTGATTTCTATCTCAAAAATGGAGTAGATGTACTTGTTATTGGTTTCATCAATGCGCGCCAAGGCATCATTCTGAACATAGCTAAACTTGAGGAAATTATCTTCCCTCAAAAAAATTGACCCAGCTTCAGCACAAGTAAATTTTCTTGCCTCCAGAAGAATGAGATCAAGAAGAGCATCAATATCCTTCATATGATTCAGTCTTTCAGTAATGGTAAGGAGCTCCTCAATACGACGTTTTTTAAGAGCCATGCAAACCTCCGGATATATTCTATATATCGGATAGACAATAAGAGAATGTTTAATGAAAACACTTTCTTCAAGAGAATTTAAAAAAAAAACACCCCTTTGAAAACGCAAACCCCGCTGCTACTCACCCTTTTTATAACGAGTAAAAGCCTCCACAACCCACTGAACAAAAGGCTTCCCCGAAATAAGTTCAACCTGATTCTGCTGCTTGATCTTTGCCTCATCCCACCCCTCAATACCATACAATGCATAAAGCGTAAAAAACGGGGCAACATTGAAGCGCATCTTGAGAATACTCTCCACCGTGGCAATTTCCTTCTCCTTAAACGAAAAAGGTGCACGATAAAAAACAACCATCTTCTCTCCTATTTGACTCACCCAAAGATGGTTTTCTTGATAGGATGCTTTCACTGTCTGATTAGGAAAACCGCATGCAATAAATTTCTCAAAAGCATGGACATCCTCTCCATAGAAAATTTCCATCCCCTTATTCTCCAGAATCTCAACATAGCGACCCATCAGCTCCTTGAGTTGTGGATGGTTTGGATTCACCTGAAATCCCTTCTTCCACACCTGCAAAGCCGTGTAGTACAACCCCTGTTTGAAATACCCATTTCCAATATGGAAGAAAAGCTGAGCACGCGTCATCTGAGAAACCTTCTTCTCAAAATCCTCAACAAGCCGAATGGCTTCATCCACACGCGAAGTGAGAACCAATAACTCCACCAGCTGAACCAGAGCCTCCTCATAGTAGTCTTCAATAGGGAGAAGCTTGCGAAAGTACTGCTCTGCCTTTTGATAGTTCTGCGTTTTCAAACTCAAGAAGGCAGCAAGACGCATACTTTTAAGTGTCAACACCTCATCAACGGTTGGATACTCACTGAGAATCGTTTCATAGGCATCAAGAGCCTCTTCCTCCTTACCCAATTTATTACACACCTCCCCCAACAAAAAATAGGCTTTGACATTTCCCGGATGAAGGTCAACATAGTGTTTGAGATGCTCCAGCGCTTTGGAATACAACTCCAAATGATAACAACACTCCCCTGCCGAAAAAAGCGCCTTGAGATTATCAGGATCCTTATCCAAAACAAGGGCATAGTAGCCAATGGCTTCCTTGTACTGCTGCTTTTTCCGATAAAGATCTGCAATCCGAAGGTAAAATTGCAATCGAAGCTGCTCATCTGTTTCAGAAGAAGCAAGAAGGGCTGCCTTCTCATAGTAAAAAATTGCCTTGGCATAGTCTTTTTTCGCTTCGTAGATCTGTCCCAAATAGTATTTCAAAATAAAATCATAGGGATAGCTATCAACATAGCGTAATGCTATCCTCTCTGCTTGAGAAAAATCCCCCTTTGCCATGGCTTTCTCAATAGCCTTGTTGTAGTTTTTCAAACTCCGAACAAAACCCAACACACTAAAGAGAATCGCACCTCCAAGTACAACAACAAGCGCTGCTATTAACCAGGCAAGAACCTCCATGGTTCCCTCCTTGTCTATCCTTCATTGCCAAAACATGTCCCCAAGGAACGAGCCTCTTCAATCATGGGATGATCTGGTTCCACCAACTTCACTTTTCCAGCCACTTCGTCTAATTTTATTGATGTAATTTCACCATTTTTTACACAAACCATACGCCCAAATTTCTTTTTTTCAACGAGCTCCATGGCATAACACCCCAATCGTGTTGCCAGAATACGATCAAAAGCCGTTGGTGTTCCTCCCCTTTGCACATAACCAAGAATAGTCTCACGGCTCTCAAGCCCTGTAAGTTTCTGTACCGATTCAGCAATATAATGAGCGGGGGAGTAGTATTTTTCCCGCATAATTGGCGGAATTTCTATCCCTTCTGCTACCACCACAATCGAATAGGGTTTGTTTCTTCGATAGCGACTCTCAAGATACGATGCCACGGTTTCAAGCTTGTAGGGTATTTCGGGAAGAAGAATGACATCCCCACCAGAAGCCAACCCCGCATAAAGGGCTAACCAACCAGCATGGTGTCCCATAACCTCGACGACCATTATTCGACGATGCGAGTTTGCTGTTGTATGAAGCCTATCAATCGCCTCAGTTGCTATACTCACCGCAGAATCAAACCCAAATGTTATCTCTGTCCCCCAGATATCGTTATCAATCGTCTTGGGTAGACCAATAACATTCAACCCCATTTTGGCAAGCTTATGAGTAGTTTTTTGTGTGCCATTTCCCCCAATGCAGATAATACACTCCAGTCCTAATGATTCATAATTCCGCTTGATAAGTTCTGGTTTTGATTCGACCTTATCCGCTTCTGACTGAGTATTTTTAAAGGGCTTCTCCCTCGATGTCCCAAGAATAGTTCCACCCAATGTGAGAATACCAGAGAGCCTGCCTTCATCCAGGACAATGTATTCATTGTTAATGAGCCCCGAAAAACCCGAAAGAAATCCGATCACCTCCATATCATAACGAAGAATAGCCGTCTTTCCCAAACTCCGAATGGCGACATTCAACCCTGGACAATCTCCTCCCGATGTGAGAACACCTATGCGTTTCTTTCCCATAGCCTTCTCCTTTCTCAGCCGGCTCTTCTTTTATTGTATCGATGAACAGCAAAAAACGCAACTTTTCAGAATAACTCGGCGCTTGGCTTCTCTTGCCATGTGTTTTATGGGCAAAAGAATAGAACATCCTCACTTGACGAAAGACGGGAAAATATTTATACTTGTTTTAAAAACCCTTCAAGGAGTTTTTATGGATCAAGGGACGGGCAAAAAAGGCCCAAACACCATCAAACATGTCATCGGTGTCATGAGCGGCAAAGGAGGCGTTGGAAAATCAAGCGTTTGTTACCTCCTCTCTGTTGCCCTCAAACTTCGAGGATACAAAGTGGGTGTTCTCGATGCAGATCTCACAGGTTCCAGTATGCCCCGACTCTTCAACCTCAAGCGGGGGGATATCAAAACAGATGGAGATTTTCTCATTCCGTTTGAAACCCAACAAGGCATCAAACTTGTTTCCATGAACCTCATTCTTGAGGATGAAACACAACCCCTCATTTGGCGAGCCCCCTTGCTCAACCAAGCGGTTATGCAGTTTTGGGAACAGGTTGTTTGGGGAGACCTTGACTTCCTCGTCGTTGATCTTCCTCCTGGAACGGCTGATATTGTTCTCACAGTTATGCAAAAGATCCCTCTCTCAGGTCTTGTCGTTGTCACAACTCCCCATGATATGGTATCTATGGTTGTGTCCAAATCTATTACTATGGCACGGGCTCTTCAAATTCCCATCCTCGGTGTTGTGGAGAACATGAGTAGCATTATCTGTCCACACTGTGGAAAACCCATTGAACTCATGGAAAACGATGCAAGCCTTGCCGATATGATCGTGCTTGCCAAGATTCCCATGATCCGACAGATCGCTAACATTTCCTCTCGGGGGCTCGATGTCTCTGATGAAACTATCGAAGCCATCCTCACCTCTCTCGTAGACAACACCATCAAAAGGCTTGAAGAGGTCAAAGCATGAAACTCACCATCATCCACAACGAAAACTCACAAACCTTCGAAGGAAGTCTTGAAGACAAACCATTTTCCCTTTCCTATGAAATCTCTCCAACAGGGGAAATGATTCTCGTCCATACCTATGTGCATCCCGACCTCCGAGGGCAGGGAGTGGCATCAAGCCTTTTAGAAGAAGTCTCACAATGGGCAAGAAACCACAACAAAAAGGTTATACCCCTCTGTTCTTACACCGTGGTCTTCTATCGAAGACATAAAGAATACCAAGACATCCTCTCAGATGACTACGACAAAGATTCCGATGGAGTATGTAGCCTTCCCAAAAAGTAATAAAAAAAGGCTCTCCTTTGGGGAGAGCCTTTTCTCTTATTGTTTCTTATACACAACCATGCCATAGGCTGGAACAGTTACAACAAACTTTCCTCCCGACACAGAAATGTTTCCTGTAAGCGATCCAGAGGAGTGATAAATATTGGTCAGCACCGTTTCATTTGTTGCATACTCAGAAACAGGAATATCCATACTGGATATTTGCGAAGAGGAACTATTCAGCACAACAAAAACATCCTCCGAAGGATTGTCCGCCATGTGTCGAACAAAGGCAAACACTCCCGCACCACCACTATCTTTAAGAACAAAAGCCTCTCCTCTCCGCAAAGCTACATGCTCCTTACGAAGCTTGGCAAGACGAGCAAGCAGCATCCATGTTGCACTGCCATTGGTAGTGGTGCTCACGAGATTTTTTCGCCCCGTATCAGAGCTTCCCGTTACCGCCCATTCCGTATTGTAGTAGATACAGGGAATTCCCCACGCTGTCATCAGATACGACAAGGCAGCGTGAAGTTTGTTGGTATTACCACCTGCGTCTGTGAGAAAGCGATTCACATCATGGTTATCAATAAAATTAACAGCAAGATCGCGAGCACTCCCCTGAGCCCCGTCGTTAATAGGATTTCCACGTAGATAGAGCTTTCGTTCGTTAATTTCCAGCGAAAGTCGTGAGGTGGCTTGTCCAGAGGCAAACACATCCTTCACAGCATAATAAAACTGGAAGTTCAATACAGAATCCAAGCGAGTGTTTTGAACATACTTTGCACTCCCACTATGACTCCCAATATACACCTCTCCAAACTGAATGAAATTTTTGTTTGTAAGCGAAAGCACATGCTTTCGAATAGCAGGAGAAAAATAATCCCAGAAATCCTCATTTACATGCTTCACCGTATCAATACGAAAACCATCAATTCCTGTCTGACTAATCCAGTTCTTGTACACCTCAATAAGGGCATCCCTCACAACAGGATCCTCTGTTTTGAGATCATCCAATCCTGCAAAGTCACCAACAGCCGTTTCTGGATAACTATCCCAATTGCCAATCTCTCCGTAGTTATGAAACGAAGAGAGCTGATTAAAAGGCGCCGTTGAGGGCTTTCCACGATTTCCTGTCGTGACCCAACTCTGCCCCGAGAATTCATCTGCCACCCAAACCCTCTGATAACCACTACTGTTGTAGGGTGGAGCCCATTGCTGTGTGCCATTGATTTTATAAAGCAAGAGATTTCCCATATGGTTTACTACAATGTCTTGAATCACCAGAATACTATTATCGTGCATCGTTGCCACAAAATTGCTATACTCGCTTATAGTCGAAGCAAAATGAGGATCAATCTTGGTAAAGTCCTGTGCCCAATAACCATGATACCCCGCATTGCCCCCATCCTCCCAGACATTCATCACTATCGGCGTAATCCAGATAGCGGTTGCTCCCAAGGCCTTGATATACTCCACCTGATCCTGAATACCCTTGAGATCGCCACCATGCCACTGATTGTCTCCTGCTCCGACGGCCACACTCCCATTATTGGCAGGATTTCCGTCCACAAAACGATCCACCACGATAAAATAGATAATCTGATCTCTCCAATCAGGAGAGGCATCTGGTCGTGGGCTTCCATCGGTAATGAGGGGAGTCTTTTCCCCTGAACTTTTTTCCGCCACATTGGCACAGCCCATCAAAATTGCCATCACCACCACACCAAAAAACAAAAATCTCTTCTGCATTACTTCTTCCTCCTTTATCCAGCAAAAACATTCCTTATATTATACGGAAAACACATCCGAAATATGAAATTCAAAGGAAAAATTTTTTACGGCTAGTGACCCCATGCGTTGTGCCAAAAAAAAAAGAGGACTACTCACTGCAAAAACAAAAAGAACTAGCAAAAAGGCTTTAAAACCAACACCGTGCCTTTTCAAGGCAAGAGTCCCCTTTGTCCCCTGTTCTTGCTCAAAAAACCGCTTCTTGTTCGGTTTCGAATGTTGGGCAGATTTTTCAAAAAGTTTTTTATTCTCCCCTTATGTACCTTCTTCTGTGAGAAAAACCCCCTCACCATTGAAAAAATTCCTCTCCCCTCGGTATAATAAACGCCATCATTCCTACGAGACCGCCCAGTTCTCGTAAAAAACCATACAAGGAGTTGCTATGCATTCCCTTCCTCTGTGGCTAAAAAGTCTCATTGCTTTTGTTCCCTTTGTTTGGCTCTTCATAGGCATTCTCGGAACAAAACTCAAAACCCATCAAGTGACTCTCATCGGGCTTGTTTTCACCATCGTACTCTCGCTCATTTTCTGGCAGGCAGAACCTTTCGTCATTGCCGCTTCCTGTGGAGAAGGCTTTATTATTGCCCTCATCCCTATTCTTTGGGTTATTGTAGCTGCCGTTTTTTCTTATATCGTTGGTGTAAAAACCAACGCCATCGATACCCTCCAAAGCTTTCTCTCTGTTCTCTCTCCCGACAAAGGTATACAGGCTGTCATCATTGCCTTTGGGTTTGGCGGATTTCTTGAAAGTGTTGCAGGATTTGGTACAGCTGTGGCAATTCCTACAGCTATGCTGGTGGGGATAGGATTCGATCCCGTTCGCGCTGCTCTTATCTCTCTCGTGGCCAACTCTGTACCCGTCGCCTTTGGGGCTCTTGGCATCCCTGTTGTCGTGCTCTCCCAGATGACAGAACTCCCCCTGTCGGGACTTACCCATGCCATTGCCTATCAACTATTGCCCTTCTCTCTTTTGATTCCCCTAGCTCTTGTCATGCTTGCCAACGACACCCTTCGCATTCCTCTCTCTACCCTCGGCGAAGCCATCCTCCTCGGACTCATCTTCACCACACTTCAAACCGTTGTAGCACTCTCGGTAGGACCAGAGCTTGTCGCTGTTATCGCCTCATTGGGTGTTATCGGAGGAGGAATTCTCCTCCACTTTTCTCGTATCAAGAACAAACTGTCTTCTGCTGCTCGTGCAATGAGTAGCTATGGCATCCTGCTCCTTCTTGTCCTCGTTACACGGCTCAATCCCCCCGCATTTCTCAAGGAGTTCCCCTTTGTTTTCTTTCTTCCAGTGGGAGAGCATGCTATCACAATCGAGTGGCTCACAACACCGGGAAGTCTTCTCTTTCTTGCCACCATCATTGGAGCACTTCTCCAGAGAGTCAAAATAGAAGTTCTCTTCAGTGCATTTCAAGAAACCATAAGCAAACTCCGCTTCAGCATGATTACCATTATCTCTATTGTTATGCTTGCTAAAATTATGGGCAACACCATGATGATCCGAGACCTCTCCCTTTTCCTTGCTCAAGTAAGCGGCTCCCTTTTCCCATTCTTTTCACCTCTTATTGGGGCTCTGGGAACCTTCATCACAGGAAGCGATACGAGTTCCAACATCCTCCTCGGAAAGCTCCAGAAAGACACCGCAACAGGACTGGGGCTCGATCCTGTGTGGGTGAGTGCTGCCAACACCTCGGGAGCAACAGCAGGAAAGATGATATCTCCCCAGAGTATTGCAGTCGCTTCCTCGTCAGTAGGCCTCCAAGGAAAAGAAAACCAAATTCTCCAAAAATCCCTCTTCTTTTGTATGGGGTATGTCCTCCTTTTGGGTATCTTTGTGGGAGTGGTGGCTCTACGGTAGCTCCCGCCCTCCATTGACAAAAGCAAAAATATCCTGTATACTCTTGTATACCCAAAACGGAGGAATACGACATGAAGATAGCCATGGCAAGCGATCACGCCGCTTACACCCTCAAAGAACACCTCAAGGCCTTCCTCACCAAAGAGGGACACGAGATTATTGACTTTGGAACCCATTCAGAAGAATCGATGGACTATCCTGATACCATCTCCCAAGCAGCACGAGCTGTTGCAAGAAAAGAAGCCGAAAGGGGCATTGTTCTCTGCGGCTCGGGCATTGGGGCATCCATTGTTGCCAACAAAATCCACGGAATTCGTGCTGCTCTCTGCCTTGACAGCTACTCAGCCGAATACAGCCGAAGGCATAACGATGCCAATGTAATGGTGCTCGGAGGAAGACGCACCCCCCCTGAAGAAGCCGAAAACCTTGTTCAGATATGGCTTACCACAGCGTTTGAAGGGGGAAGGCACATTCGTCGCATCGAAAAAATTCACCTCATCGAAAAGGAAGAGTGTTATGATCAACGCTCACACTGAAGTCTACGCCATCCTTGGCCATCCTGTACGCCATTCCTTTTCACCCGCCATCCACAATGCCGCCTTCCAAGCCAACAATATCAATGCTGTTTATGTCGCCTTTGACGTGGAAAACATCGCGGATGCTCTCAAAGGCATTCGAGCCCTTGGCATTCGTGGGGCAAGCATCACCATCCCGCACAAAATTGCCATCATTCCCTACCTCGACGAACTCACCGACCTCGCCAGCAAAATAGGCTCCGTCAACACCGTCTACTGGGAAGATGGCAAGCTCAAGGGGGACAACACCGATGCCTACGGATTCTACGAATCACTCTCCCATCACGAAGAAATAACCGACAAAACAATACTCATGCTTGGCGCGGGAGGAGCTGCCCTCGCTGTAAGTTTTGCCCTCTTCGCTTACGATAAGCCAGCCAAGCTCATCATTGCAGCACGCAACCGAGAGCAACGCGAACAACTGCGCTCACGACTTCTCTCCAACTTTCCAGACGCCACGATCGAAACCTGCAACTTTGAATCCCTCTCCGAAGCCAGGAAACAATCCCAGATAATCATCAACACCACACCGGTTGGCATGTTTCCCAACGAAGATCAGATACCCTTCGATCCTGCACTCATACCCGAAAAAATCACCGTTATGGACTTAATCTACCATCCCGTTGAAACACGACTCCTCCAAGAAGCAGCACGAAAACACTGCACGATCATCCCAGGAACAGAAATGCTTCTCTATCAAGCCGCCCGACAATTTGAAATCTGGACTGGAGAAAAACCCCCACTTCCTATCATGAAAAAAGCCCTTCTCTCTTGTCTCAAACAGAACTGAGCTTTTAGCGCGTAGCAATAACACTCTCGGTAATCTCTCGCCCTTCGATGAGCACGTCCAAACTATAAAAAGAGCGAAGTTCCTGAAGCATCAGATGAATGATAAGATCACCAAAATCAAGAAGAAGCCATCCGCCCTCCCACGGTTCAAGGGGATTACGCAGATACCAATTATTCTTTTCCATTTCCTCAATGACACGATTGCGAACTGCCTCAAGCTGTGTTAACGAATCCACTGTCCCAATCACGAAATAATCCGCAAGAAGTGAATAACCAGAAGCATCCACAACCCGAAGATCATGCACCTTGAGTTTCTGAATCTCAACGATAACAGGAGAAAGCAGCTTTTCCAGCGGAGTTTTACGCCTCATACCTACTTTTCCACAGAAAACTTGGCAAGCGTCTTTGCCAGAGCTTCTTGATCCATTTCCTTAAAAACAACATCACGATACACAGCAAAAAACTCCCCATCCGAAAGTTTGGCAAGTCCAGCTCGCATCTTCAAGTTTTTCAATTCCCTTCGAGCCACGATATCTTTCTTCAAAACTTCATCCAAACGGTTGCCAAAATCCCCATCTCCCCGCAAAAACCTCCCCAAAAGACGATAATCCGACAGAAACTTTGCAAGCGAATACACCTCTCTTTGCGTTCTCTCCACAAAGATATACTTCCTATAAAAAGCGATCTTCTGCTCAGCAGAAAAATCCCCCAGCCTTCCATCTGTTGCGAGTTTCTTCCACCAGCTTGCAAAATGCCCATCCTTCTGCACAAGGCTCTCCACATCCTTCACCAATGACGAATCCTGATAAGCAAATTTAAGAAGCATCCCAGAAGGAAGCATTGTTACCCACTTCTCATAGTCATCCTGATGAAAGCCTGTAAGAATATAACGCTTAAAAAACATCCCCACCTGATCCATACGAAAAGTATGAATCGCCTCATCAAACATCACCCTGTCCATCTCATTACTCAAGGCCGTATCCTCAGCCATTCTTTTCTGAAGCAAGGCCGCCAACCGACCAAAGTCATCGGAACAAAATGCCTTTTTCTCCTCTTCGTTCAAGAGTTTATAAAAATGATCAAATCGCTGTTTATACCGATACTCAACTGTTGTAATCGCACAGCCACTCATAAAAACAAGCAAAACCAACACCATCCATTTTTTCATAATAAGCCCCTCTCTACGACTCAGACGGAGTCGAAATCAGAATATCGTCAAAGATATATGTATTTTCATCTGGCTCATAAACAAACCGATCCTCCCCCAACCCCATGTTAAACCCTGTGTAGGAGAGCTCCAGTTGCACCTCTCTCCCCAGCTGGTTTCGAGCGAGCATCCGCTGAATTTGCCCCTCAGGGCTCACAATAAGCTCAATGTAGCGAAAAGCCGCCAAGGTAGACTTTGGCTTGAACTCAATCCGATAGGCTGGCTTCCCTCGAAACAAAACCGCATAATCCTTGGGCAAGAAAGGAACGTACTCTTTCTGAAGTCGCTGAATATTCCATCCTGTCAATGGTGTGGCCAACTTCACCTTTTCAAGGTTTTCTCTGATAGCAATATTCTGATCCTTAATAACAATCCACAGAACCTTACCATCGGAGAGCATCCGATTCCCTGTGCTATAATCCATCGAAAACTTATTCGGTGCCTTGTAGTACAAAACGCCGCCATAGGTCTTCTTATTCACAGCATAGACAAAATTCGCCGTAAATGTCCTCACCGTGGATGTATAATTCTGGATCTTTTGAAGGATTGTATTGACCGTCACCTTCTCCTGAGCAAACACAACAAGTGGCACAAAAAACAGAAGGGTTAAAATACCTCTTCTCATACTTCGTCCTTATGGCTTTTGGATATTGGTAATGTTACTACGGCGGCTTTGAATATTATACTGACCACTATACGCCTTCACATAAAAAAAGTAGGTGATACCAGAGCTCAAGGGACTCCCATGAGCATCCTTCGTTACCTCATAGTTAAAGAGCGTAGCTGTCGTCATCGCAGAAATATTGGGCATGGTTGCCTGTCCCTCTGAAGGCCCCGGTATTTTTTCTCCCTTATCCTCAAGGGCATCCTGCATCGATGTTGCGATGTAGATATTGTAGCCCTCAAAGTAAGGCTCATCGTTTAAAGCCCAAAAGGACAGCACAATATTGCCACTGTCATTGGTGGTTGCTGTGAGCCCCAGTGGTGCATTGAGAGAAAGATTATCCTCAAAACTCTCAATCCCACACGCACTCAGCACAAAAAATAGACTCAACACCAACCAACGTTTCATTACAGCTCCTTCAACACGATCCGATGCTTCTCATCAATATCCATCACAACAGCCTCAATAACCTGCCCCATTGTATATGCTGATCGCACCGGCTTTTTCTCCTTCATATTGGAACGATGAAGAAGAGCGCTTTCCCCAGGGATAAGTTCAAGGAACACCCCATAATCCTCAATACGAATAACCTTTCCCTGTACCTTTTCACCCTTCTCAAAACCGTTAACAATATGGTTTACAATATACAAGGCACGCTCAATATCCTCATCCTTCTTTCCACAGATAGCGACACGCCCGTCATCCTCAATGGAGATGGTGGTCTGTGTCTCCTCCATGATGCGCTTGATCACCCTTCCTCCCGTACCGATCACCTGACCAATCGTCGATTCAGGGATGTAGATAACCTTAATCTTGGGTGCATTAGCAGAGAGCTTCTCACGGGGAGCACTAATCACCTCGTTCATCTTGGAGAGAATATATGCCTGACCTGCAAGAGCCTGATTCAAAGCCTCTTCCATCATCTTTTGAGTGAGCCCAATCGTTTTCACATCCATCTGAAAAGCTGTAATACCATCCCTCGTACCGGCAACCTTGAAATCCATATCGCCAAAGTGATCCTCAAGACCCTGAATATCCGAAAGAATGCAGTACTCTCCTGTGGACTTATCCCAGACAAGTCCCATAGCAATACCCGCCACAGGCTTGCGAATAGGAACCCCTGTTGCCATCAAGGCAAGACTCGAACTACACACCGTTGCCATTGAAGAAGATCCATTGGATTCAAGAATCTCCGAAACCACACGAATAGTATAGGGAAACTCCTCCTCACTCGGCAGCACAGGCTCTACAGCACGATAGGCAAGATGCCCGTGCCCAATCTCTCGACGAGAAGGAGCGAGACTTCGCTTCACCTCTCCTGTACTAAACGGAGGGAAGTTGTAGTGCAGCATGAAACGCTTGGATTCTTCCTCCTCCATACTATCAACATACTGCACATCAGATGTAGAACCCAAGGTGACAATTCCCAAACTCTGTGTCTGCCCTCGAGTAAAAAGAGCCGACCCATGAACATTCTCCAGCAAATCCACTTCAATGGTAATCGGACGAATTTCATCAGGCTTACGACCATCTGGACGAATTCGTTCCTTGAGAATAGTCTCTCGAATAACCGCCACTTCAATATCATCAAGAAGCATTTTTGCTTCTTTGTATCCCTCATGCTCCTCAGTAATACCAAACTTCTCGAGGGTTGCCTTCTTTACACTGTCCACAGCCTCAGCACGGGCTTTCTTGTCAAGGGTATATGCAGCCTCACGCATGGGCTTCCAGACATACTCCTTGATCTGAGAACGGATTTCTTCAGAGAGAAGCTTTGCAGGCTCCTCAAGAGCGATTTTTTGTGGTTTTACGAGGTCAACAAGCTGTTCAATGAGGGCAATCTCCTCTTTAATGTGAACATGGGCAATACGAAGAGCCTCGAGGAGGATATCCTTACTCACCTCATGAGCACCACCCTCCACCATAGTAAGCCCCTCTTTGGTACCACCCACTACAATATCAAGCAGAGCCTCCTCGACCTCTTTCATTGACGGATTCACCAGATATTGCCCATCCTTTGTGTAAGCAATACGAACCCCTCCGATTGGTTCCAGAAAGGGTATCGGTGAAATAGAAAGTGCCGCCGAAGCCCCAACGATGCCAAGCACATCCGTTGAATACACCTGATCAGCAGATAGAGTGCTGGCAATTATCTGCACCTCATTGTAAAAATTTTCTGGAAAGAGAGGACGAATTGGTCTATCGATAAGACGAGAAACCAGGATCTCTTTTTCTGATGGTTTACCTTCTCTCTTGAAATAACCACCGGGAATCTTCCCAGCAGCATAAAACTTTTCTTGATAATGAACCGTCAAGGGAAAGAAATCAATCCCCTCAGGGACTTCCTTTGACATACAAGCTGTAACAAGCACAGCATTACCACCACTTTTGACAAGCACAGCACCATCAGCTTGTTTTGCCATCTTCCCTGTTTCGAGAACAATCTCCTTATTCCCGACCTTACCTTTTACTGTAAAAAAACTCACTGGAAAACATCTCCTTTTCTTTCAATCCCTCTTAGAGACCAAGTTCCTTCTTCAGAGCATGATAACGATCTGCATTTTTGCGGTGCAGATAGTCCAAGAGAGCCTTCCGCTTTCCCAAAAGTCTCTGAAGACCTCGCAAGGACTTGTAGTCCTTTGGAAACTTTTGCAAATGGGCACTGAGATTCTTGATTTCCTCTGAAAGAATAGCAATCTGTACCTCAGTGTTACCCGTATCCTTTTCGTTCTTCCCATACTTCTGAACAAGAAGCTTCTTTTGTTCTACTGTTACAGCCATAAACTTTTATCCTCCAAACCATTCATTGTTTTCTTTAAGGAATACCAGCGAAGAGTCCACAAAACCCTTACCCTATCATTATAAAGCATTTTTTTTAATTCTTCAACATTATGAAAGGTTTTTTCATCACGAATTTTTTTTACAAAGGCACAGGCAACCCTTTTTCCCACCACGGGAGCACCATCAAGGACATGACTCTCCACACGGAGATCCTTCCCTAACACCGTCGGACGATACCCCACATAACTCATCGAAGGGTGCCAACCATCATCTGTTAGCGTCCAACTCGCATACACACCCTCAGCAGGGAGAACCTGCGATCCCACAGCAATATTCAGCGTAGGAAAACCAATCTTCTGTCCAATCTTATCCCCCTCTACAAGCTCCCCCTCATAAACATACGCCCGACCAAGAAGTCTCATGGCATACTCCATGTTCCCTTCAGCCACCGCATGCCGAATTGCTGTGGAACTCACCACCTTACCCCCCAGCTTCACAAAAGGAAAAACCTTGAGTTGAAAACGATACTTTTTCTGCCACTCAGAGAGAAGATGAATATTCCCTGTTCTATCCTTCCCAAAATGAAAATCCTCCCCCACTACGATAAGGGGATTCTGAATTCGATTCAGAATCTGCAACAAAAACTGCACAGCAGACAGCGTTTGAATTTCAGTAAAAGCCAACCTCACCGCATAATCAAACCCCCACACGCCAAAAATCCTCCACTTCGTCTCTGGTGGAAGAATCTCTCCACGATAATCTGGCTTATTCAACCAAAACCCTGTAGGAAGATCAAAACTCATGATCACTGTTGTCTTCCCATGATGTTTCTTTACCCACGAAAAGAGTTTCTGGTGCCCCCTATGCACACCATCAAAATTTCCAATCGTCAGCACAGCATCCCGAAGAACAGGAAGATCCTCAATACTCGTCACTATCTTCATTGTTTCACCCACGAAAGAACAAAGGGCTTCGCCTCAACAAGACTGGGAAAAATAGCATGGGCAAGAGAGAAATCCTGCTCTCGTGTATACTCATTGGGGATAGCTATGGCAAAACACCCCGCATGATAAGCCGCTCGAATCCCATTCGCTGAATCCTCAAGCACAGCCGCCTCTGATGGTGGCAAACCCAGTCCCTTGGCAGCCTTCACAAAAATTTCTGGGCTTGGTTTCCCTTGTTTTACTGTATCCGACGTCTGTATATAATCAAACACCCCTTCAAGTCCAAGCACTCGCAACACCTCAGATACCATAGCAAAGGAGTTTCCCGTTCCAATAGCAAGTCGTGCCACTGATTTCAATTCTTCAATCATCTCAAAAAGCCCCGGCATCGGACGAAGCTCTCTTCGAATACAAGCCAAAATTCGTTCATCCCTCTCAGCAAGAAGATCCTCCGGCCTCTCAGAAAGCCCCAACTCCTCAGCAAACATACGAAGAGAATCAAGCGGCTTCTGTCCCATCATCCGGTGAAGAAGCTTATCCGAAACCTCCTTCCCTCGCTTTGAGGCCATCTCCCTTTCCACACGAAAATAAAAGCTTTCTGTATCCACCATGAGCCCATCCATATCAAAAATCACACCCTTCATCGATAAAACTCCACCTTCAGCATTCTCGTTAAAAGATAATACAAACCCATAAAAACGACAAAAACACAACCACTCAGCCCAATATACATCCACCCCGGCTTCACAAACTCCACAACTCGCCTATACCCCAACCACACCACTCCTGCTACCACCACCGAGAGAAGCATCCACACCACACCCCGACGAATGAGCCTCTTCCAAAGAGAAGGATCGATCATCTCCGAGCGGAGCCTTGCAAAATAGTAGACTATCACCACATAACTCGAAACAGTTTCTGCAGCAATCACCCCCAAAACCCCAACCTGTGGCAAAAAGGCAACAAAGTACAATCCCCCCGTTACCACCAACGTCAGAATACTGGATCGAAAGGGAGTCCTTGCATCATGCAAGGCATAAAAAATCTTTTCAAAAACTACCGCAGCACTCATCGGAAGAAGAGCAAGCCCAAAAATCCGAAGCACACGATGAGAAAGAGTGAGAAGCTCTGGTGTCATTCTCCCCGAATGCCCAAGAAGCGCTACAAAAATATCCGAAAACAAAACCCGATTCACCGTATCAGGAAACACCACAAAATACACCATCAACGGCAACGTCCAGTAGAGCAAAAACAAAAATCCCTCTTCCACAGCACGACTAAACTCCCCACTTCCATCCCTTTGACGAAACTGCGAGAGAAGGGGCATCAAGACTGTTCCCACTGCAATAGCAATAAAACCGAGCGGAGCACTCACAACCGTAAAAGCATTCATATACACTACATATCCACCCACAAAAAACGACAGAAACCACGTAGCAAAAAAATTCTTCACCGTGAGAGCCACCATATTCCCCGCTGTTGGCCAAAAAAGCCCCCAAAAATGCTTCTCCGCAGGATGGCTTTTCCCCATCGGGACAAAACCATACCCCACCTTTATGATATCTTTGGCTTGAAGCGCCACCATAATCAACGCACCAATCACAACCGAAAAAGCCGACACATAGATTCCCGTCTTTCCAGCAAAAAAGAGTGGCAACACAATAAACACCACATTGAACAGAACAGGACCCGCCGCCGAAAAACCAAAGAGATGAAAACTATTAAGAACCCCCATTTGAAAAGCATACCAGTTCACAAGGAGAATGTAGGGCATCATAATAATCATGAGAAAAATATACTCCCTCATTCGAGGGGCATCAAAACCCGGAGCAAGAAGCGGCCCATACCAAAATGCCGTAAGAGAAAGCACGGCAACAAGGAGAAGAGAAATCCCCAGAAAAACTGTCATAACCCGACGAGCAAAATGCCGAGCCGATTCTTCTCCCTCTTTCTCTCGCACCTGATTGAATACAGGGATAAAAGCGCTCCCCAGAGCACCTCCCTCTCCCACATAGCGACGAAACGCATTCACCAGCCGAAACGCCGCCCAGAAAGTATCTCCACCAGCTCCAAAAAGATAACTAAAAACCATCTGCTTCACCACACCGGTTACCCTGGACAAAAATGTCCAAAAACTATTCGTACCAATGTGGCGAAGCGACACAAGCCTACGAGAAGAACTCATACCCTATCCAAGTAACTCCCTAAAAGAGAAACGACAAACGAATACCACCAAAACTATAGGCAAAGCCATCCTTGAGAAGCTGTGAAAGTTCATTTGGCACATAATAGCTATCCCCATCACTTTCAATATAGGTTCCCGGGAGGGAGGTGGGATACGTACTATCAGCTATAGACAGACCAAAACCTGGCACAGCTGTAAATTCAAAAACAAGCATAAAATGTTTGCCCAAATGAACCCCGAATTGAAGCCCAAGAGGCAAAACCCCCTCCATACAGCTAATCTTATAGGTAGAATTAGAAAAGGAAAGTTGAGGAAAATCCAAACCAATCCCAATTGTTGCACCCAGAAGCACATAACCATTGGCTAACAAATTAAGCCCCAATCCTGTTGCAAGCATAACACCAGAGAAGTCCCACTGAGGAGTTACATTTCCAGAATAGCCACGCAACTCAAAATACCACTCAAAATTCTGATCAGCGGGATTCTTCATCATAAGAGAAAAACCACCCGCCCTCAAATTCGTGGACGCCGGCTCATTCGTTGCCCCAAATCTCACACTATAAAACCCTATCTCAAAAGACGAATCAGGTCGATCAGAATAACTCGAAACCCTTGAACTTGCCGTCGACTGGCGAGATGCCGTCACCACAGCAGCAGGCTTTTTCTTTGCCTCATACTTTGGCACTGTTTTCCCCTGGGCAAGCTTCACCATACGATCAGCAAGATCAGGAATCACATCAATGATGGAGCCCTCATCATATGTATACACTTGATCAGCAAAATCAATCACCCCCGTTTTTGCATCAATGGACTTCATCGTAAGCACATACTTATCCCCAAAACGAGAAAGCGATCCCGTCCATATCTTCTGAGCCCCCAATAACTGCCCCACCTGAGTTGCCTGTTCCTCTTCAGTCAGTCCCGACAAACTCAACTTCTGTTCTTCCAAAACCTTATTGAGTTGGCTGCGTTCCACAACCAAAAAATAGCGTTTGTTCACCATTTCAAACTGAAAAGACTCTGTCAAAGCATCGGTATCAACAGAGATACCCGAACGATTCTCTATACGAAGAATAGCAATTTTCAATTTTTCACTCTCAGCCCAACCGCAACCCAAACCCACCAAAATGCCAATCAAGACCATGCCGAGCCGTTTCATATGTGCCTCCTCTTCTACACCCAAATTCACCACAAAATCGATATTCTCAAGTAAAGTATACCATCAAAAGAAAAAAATTTCAACTTTATTGTTGTGACAAAAAATGTCGTGCCAACAAAAAAGAGAACTACTCACTGCAAAAATAAAGCAGAAATTTTCCTTGCAGTTTATAAAAACTTTTCCCCACAGATCTCCTTTTTCCGCTTTCTTTATCCGTGGGGCAAAAAGCTTATCAATAAAGTACCCCCGTCCTATTCTCGACGCAAGAATTGTTTTTCTCGAAGAAAGTCTTTGAGCTTTTTTTCGTTTGCCTGAGAAAGCGGACAGAGAGGCAAGCGGTACTCCAGTGTTGGAATAAGCCCCATAAAATAGGCAGCCGCCTTCACGGGAATAGGATTGGTTTCGAGAAACATCATCCTGTGAAATGGCAGCATTTCAAAAAAGAGTTTCTGAGCCTTTTCCCGCTCCCCTTGGAAAAAGGAAGCAAACATCTCATGGCTTTGGTGAGGAAGAATGTTCGCCGTTACCGAAATCGCACCCACACCACCCATAGCAAGAAGAGCATACGCGGTAAAATCATCCCCTGAAATCAAGAGAAAGCCCGATCGCACCTTTTCCATCATCTCTGCAGCATATTTGAGATCTCCTGTCGCTTCCTTCACACCAATCACATGATCAAGCTCCGAAAGCCTTCCCATTGTTTCAGGGGCAATCGAGACAGCCGTTCTCCCCGGCACATTGTAGAGAATCATAGGTAGATTCACCGCATCATGAATGGCTTTGAAGTGAAGATACAAACCCTCCTGCGTGGGCTTGTTATAATAAGGGGTAATGGAAAGATGAGCATCAGCCCCCACATCTTTGGCTACCTGAGCTAACTCAATAGCCTCACGAGTAGAATTTGATCCCGTCCCTGCAATAACAGGCACTCTCCCTTTCACCTTTTTCACCACAAAGGCGATAACATCCTTATGCTCATCATGACTGAGTGTTGCTGACTCTCCTGTAGTCCCACAGGGAACAATCGCATCCGTTCCCTCGGCAATATGCCACTCAATCAACTGTTCCAAGCTCTCATAATCAACCTTTCCCTCACGAAAGGGGGTAATTAAAGCAACCATTGAACCTCGAAACATGAATGCCTCCATCTCCATGTATTATGTGTTGAGAAAATCTTTACCAGAATACAAAAACCGTTTAATCTTTCTCGTCGAAGTCTTGTCAAACTCCTGCTGACGAATACGAAAACCTCGTATCTTCTTGTAATCAGGAAGTTTAGCATTCACCTCTCGCATGTGTCTGTCAATAACTTCCTCAACAAGATCATCGGTAAGCTCCAGATTATTGAGATTGCAGTAGGTGTCAAGAAACTCGTAGTTGGGCACAATATACGCATAGATATTTTCACCCTTGGAATGCTCACTTTCAGGCACCCCCACAATGAGGCTTTCAAGCACAAAATCACTCTCGTTGATGAGTTCCTCAATCTCCTCTGGATAGACATTCTTCCCACCAGGAGTTACAATGATATTTTTGATACGTCCCGTGACATAGAGATAACCATCGGCATCCACTTTGCCTATATCCCCTGTGTGAAGCCACCCCTCGCTATCAATCACTTCTTTGGTTGCCTTGGGGTTCTTGTAGTAACCCTTCATCACAATAGGCCCACGAACACAGATTTCTCCATTCCCTTCACTATCAGGGTTGTCGATTTTCACTTCTATCCCCTCAATTAAATGACCCACTGACAGATTGTTAATCCTGTCAATCCTGTTAACAGCAACCACAGGCGAGGTTTCCGTAAGCCCATAGCCATTTAACAACGTAATACCCAAAACCTCAAACCCCTTCGCAACCTTATGATTCAGAGGAGCTGCCCCAGATATGGCAAACCGAATGCCATCCAGATGTGCTTTCTTTCGCAGGAAACGGAAAATAACCTTTCCTGCCTTCTTCCGTGTAAGAGCATTCAGCCCTGCTGTAAAATGATAGAGCCCCATCAAAACATGTTTTACCCCAAAGGGGAGAGTGCGAACCTGCCGCATAATACCATCATAGATCTTCTCAAAGAGAAGCGGCACACCAATCATTACTGTAACACCCGTTTCACGAATGTTGTCAAACATCTTATTAGGCTTTAGGCTTTCTGCATAGGTGATACTTCCACCCTTATAGAGCACGGTAATCTCCACCGAGAACTCATAGGTATGATGAAGAGGAAGTACAGAGAGGAGAACATCCGTATCCGTAAGGGGCACAGCCTTGTGCAAAGCATTCACCTGAGCAGCAAAATTGCCATGCGTCAAAAGCACCCCCTTCGGTTTTCCTGTCGTGCCTGAAGTATAAATGAGTGATGCAACATCATCAGGCTCCACAACCAACTCTCTATGCTCCTTATGCTCTTTCGCCCACCCCTCATCAAGAATATCATCCCAATAACGCACTTTTTTTGCTATTTCCTTGGGGACATCCACCCTATCCAGAAGAATAATCTCCTGTAGCTGCCTCACTATTTCTGGTTCACTGAGGATATTATCCAAAAGAGAACTTGTAGTAATCAAATATTTGGTACCACAGTCAGAAAGAAGATTTTTCACCTCAAAATCTGACAAACGAGCATCAAGGGGTACTGCCCACATGCCATTGTAGACAATCCCAAGGTAAGCCATCATCCATTCAGGACGATTCTCTGAATAGAGTGCAACCATATGATCCTTCTTGAGCCGTTTCACCCTTAAGAAATACGCCGCAACAGAGCGAACGTTTTGAACAAAGTCATAGTAGGTATACTGGCGATAGGTCGAACCCTCTTTCATGCGAGATTGCGGCTTTCTCCCAAAGATTGAGATATAATTCACGAGATGCTGTAATGTCGTAATTTCCATACACTACCTCCCCTATTTCCACAGGGTATATTATAAGGAAAAATATACTTTTTTCAAGATTTTTAGAAAAATTTCTTTGCTGAAAGCGTCGTGCCAACAAAAAAGAGAACCTCTCACCAAAGAATAAAGCAAAAATTTTTTACAGGGGATAAAACTTCTTGTTTTCCCAAAAAATCTTTTCCCGCTTTCTTTAGTCTGGGACGACAAAAAGCTTGCCCAAAACGCCTCTCTTACTCTTTACCTGTTGTAGAGACAACGCAAACATTGGGAATTTTTAATAGAGAAAGAAAGAAAAAACAAGGATAAGAAGTGCCAGCACTGCCATTGCCACAATCCCCACAATAATGGCTGACGATACCTTGTTACCCCCTTGCGCTCTGTCATTCAGGGGGGGTTCACTCTCCGAAAACAATGAAGACGAAGAGGTATCAGATGATGATACAGGATTCCCATCTGCATCAAAATTAAGACTCACTACGAAGGGTTCATTCGAAGAGGATGTTTTCTCCCTAGAAGCGCTCGAGGAACCCACCTGCTGATGCTGAGGACGAATCTGAACCCGCACCTTGCCCCCCAAAATAAACGACCCGAAAATCCCCGGCCCAAAAAGAAGAGTTACTCGCCTGTTTTCGGATTCGGGCATAAGAATATTTTCTACCACTTTGCCTACAATTGTATTCTGAGCCACTACATCAGGTGGACGTAGACGCTCTATGAGTTCAGGAACAATCTCCCTATCATCCTGAACCCTTACATACACCTCATCGCTCAAGGAGAGACTCTCTACATCCTTCCCCCCCAATGGAGAAAGAATAGGTTCAATCTTGAGATTCATCAAAACAAGATTCGTAGGGTTATTGGCTATAGCCTTGAGACCATCATGCGAGGAACTCAAAAAAGCACGAATACGAAAAATATCTGCTTCTTCAATCACAAACTTCACCAAAACATTGCTATCATAAATAATGCGATTCACCTCGTTTGTAAAAAACCGTTTCAAATTGATGAGATCGGGATTCGTTCGATCCGAAAGATACCCACTTAAAACGGGGATGTTGTCCCTTGAGAGCATCTGAGCCTCTATTCGAGAAGCAATCTCCGGATCAGATTCAGCTGCACTCTGATAACTTCGCAGACTCTCCACATAGGCCATCCAAGGATCTTCAACGCGAACACGGCTGAGATTCATATCACTTGAAGTTACTACAAAAACATATTCTGGAACCATTGATTGGTAGTTATAAAAGAGGACATAGGCCCCATAGAGATTCCGACGAGAAGCAAGAAACTTCCCCTTGATCACGGCTATATCCTTATCTGATGACTCCATCAGACGAATAACCTTATCCACATCCCCCTCAAAGAATGTTAACAAATTCTCTGCAAACTCGAGAGAAATACCATAGTTGTTTACTAAAATGTCGGCTTCCACGCCCATGTTCTCCCCCTCCATTGGGATAAAATATCACACTCTATTATACTACACTTTTAGAAAAAATCAACTATCCTTTGAAAGAATAGTTTTAATAGCCTTCGCAATAATCTCAGGGCTTGTGTTGATTTTTTTGTCGTTTACCTTAAAAGAGACTGTGTTATCAGAAAGTGTTGGCTTAGCATTCTCGTACTCACTCTTCAGCTGCTGATAGCCTTCAAATTGCGATGGAGAAACTTCTTCAGAAGAAATTTCTTCCTGCGAAGAAAAAAACTCATTCAAATCATCTTTAGCTTTCTCCGTCGAGGAAATCACCTTGGCTGGATCAAAAACCTCCTCTTGCGCCATTTTCCCCCCAGTCTCTTCAACAAACCTTTCACTCCCCAAAACATCACTATCCTCAACCACATTGATTGTACTCCCCGATAGTGAAGCCTCTTCCCTCTCTTCCATTGATGACAACGAACTCTTTTCTATCTGAGCACTCTCGGAAACCTCCACACTTCGCCCCTCAATCAACGCCATCAAATCTTCAAAATCCGAGGGAGAAAGCACTCGACTGAGAACAAACACCCCAAAAACACCTACCCCGCCAAGAGCCACACCACTCACCACCGCCCGCAAAAAAAGAGTGACGAACCCCACACGAGCCACCACTCCAAGCAAAAAAGACACACCAAAACCCACAATGGCAAAAAATATCACCAGCCGATTGGTCAATAACCGCATTTTCCCTTACCCTTCCTATTTATTATTTCACAAAACAACAAAAATGTCAATTATTTTGGAGGCTTTCAACGAAAAATTGCACCAACAAAGTCATGCCAACAAAAAAAAGGACTATTCACCGCAAAAATAAAGAGGAAATTTTTGCAGGGGATAAAACTTTTGTTTTTCCAAAAATCTTTTTCGCTTTCTTTGTCCGAATGGCAAAAAGCTTGCCCCTCCTCTTCCCTTGTCTTCGTTTGTTTCAACGGCAAAAAAGCAAGCCGAAACAAAAGACAGCAGCCCCCACAAGACACACAAAAGGAAACAGGCTCTTATCCTTTTCATTCCCGAGCCTTCAAAAAAAATACAAAAAGGTATTTACTTTTTCCAAAAATCAGTTTACAATATAAATACTAAAAATAGGAAAGAGAGGATGGAACAAATCGATCTTCAAAGGGTCAGTGAATTTGAATATGTATTACCCCGGAAAGACAACGTTCACACGGCTATTCGATTTCTGGGCACACAAGCACAGTTGTCCCGCATTCACCCCCAGGTATTCACCCAACTTGACACCTTGTCCAGCTTGCCCGGAATGCGGGATCCTGTTGTCGTTTTCGGGCATGCTGTTCCATCAAACGGAGTTCCCGAGGGAACGGTGTTTGCCATCAGTAGCGAAGGGGTGATGGTACCAAGCGGTATTGGTCAAGAGATCAACCTTGGCACCCGAACCCTTGCCACCAACCTTATTCTCCCCGATGTGGAGAAAAAGGTTCCTCTCATCCTGCGGGATATTCAACGTGTTCTTCCTACAGGCCCCAAGGCCACAGGCAAGATAGCCCTCTCCCGCAAAGACCTCTTTGAGATCTTCAGTCAAGGGGCACGATGGATACAAGAAAACAAATCACCAGAGTTCAGGGACGAACTGGAATACATCGAAGATCATGGCGATATCCCCGTATCCAATCTCTCCAGCATCCCCGAGTTCCTCTTCGAACAGGAACAGCGCCAATTTGGCACCATTCGACATTTTTTGGAAATTCAGATGGTGAGTGAGATCTTCGACGTTGAGAAAGCCCGCACCTATGGTCTTTTCAAAAACCAGATTCTCATCACCTACAGGGCTGGTTCCAATCGATTGGGGAAAAGTGTATGGTGGTATTACTATCACCTCTTTGCCGATAAAATGCAGGACTACCATCTGAGCCCCCCTCACCCCTCGCTCGTGTATCTTCCCAACGACACAGCAGAGGCACAGGCATTTTATCAAGCCGTCCAGTGTATATCAAACTATGCCCTTGCCAACCGTCAGTACATGGCAGCCCAGGTCTACAACATCCTCAATACCATGCTCAAAGACGTTGAGGCCAACACCATGTATGATAGTGCCACCAATACCATTCGGGTTGAAAACCTTTCCTTTGGCTCTCTTCCCGAAAAAGTGTATGTCTATCGCAAGGGAAGTGTTCGCTCTCAAATCCAAAGTGAAGAATACCTCTCAAAATCCTACCATGTGGTTGGAAATCCAACCCTCCTCTGGGGTGGAATTGGACAACCATCCTACATCCTCTCTGGCAAAGAGATTCTTCTCGAAAAAAGCTTTGGTTCCATGGATATCATGCCACCCAAGGTTCCCCCCATTGTTCTTCATGATCCCAATCTTCCCAAAAACCTCAAAGAAAAAGGAATATACTTGCGAACTTCCAACGATCATATTCACAGGAGATTCTATGCCCAGAACTATGATTCCCCGCGAACGGCTGTTGACTATTGGGTACGAAGTGGGCTGGGAAGTCGTATCGCTCTGGTCAAACCAATTGGTATCCTATTATCATAAGGATGAGGGTACTGTATGAAATCTGAGTTTCCCGTACCGGGAGACATTCATCCTGTTCTCGCTCTCGGAGTCCACGACTCTAACCTCAGGCTCATGGAACGTCTCCTCGATGTCAAAATTCTTGCTGTCAATGATATTCTCATTATCGAAGGAGAAGAGGCAAAATGCGATCAAGCCATGCGTGTGCTCAAGGAAATCTTCCAGTTAGCCCGTGGCAACACCCCCGTCTCGCACGGAGAGATCAAATTTCTCATCGAACAGGAGAGTCAGCTCTCTCTCTCTTCCTCCCGTCTTTTCACCGAAGGGATCACTATCACAAAAAAATCCCGAAAAATCAAGCCACGCAACGCTCATCAAGCCAACTACATAGAAGCCATTCACCGGGACGATCTCATTTTTGGTGTAGGTCCTGCCGGAACAGGGAAAACCTATCTTGCCATGGCTGTAGGACTCTTCTATCTCATCAGCGGGAAAGTGAGAAGACTCATCCTTAGCCGTCCTGTTGTCGAAGCTGGCGAAAGCCTCGGTTTTCTCCCCGGAACGTTTGAAGAAAAACTCCACCCCTATCTTCGCCCCCTCTTTGATGCCCTTGAAGACATCCTTTCGAAAGAAGAAGCCGAAAGACTCCTCGCCTCCAATCAGGTGGAGATTGCTCCCCTTGCCTACATGCGTGGGAGAACCCTTTCCCATGCCTTTGTGATTCTCGACGAGGCTCAAAACGCCACACGAATGCAGATGAAGATGTTTCTCACACGACTCGGAGAGGGAACCAAAATGGTCGTCACTGGTGACATCACCCAGATAGATCTTCCCTCCTATCAGGACTCCGGACTTGTCGAGGCATTGCATCTTCTTACCAAAGTACCGGGAATCAGCATACTCTACTTTGATGAAGCAGACATTGTTCGTCATCCCCTTGTTGCCAAAATCCTTTCTCGGTATGAAACGAGGAAACCATGAAAGATTCCTTATTCGCTCGGTATGAGCTTCCCCTCCTCCTCTCTACTGCTTTTCTTGTTAGTACCATAACCCTCATGATGAGTTATCTTCCTCCCTCGCTCAAGGAGTACCGAGTTAACACCAGAGCTTCCAAACAACTGATCTCCCGTTATACGTTCTCCCATGAGGACACCCAAACTACCGAAACCCTTCGCAAAGCTCTTGATATGCGTCTCCCTCTTTCATACCAGCTCCTTGATAACAGCCTGCGAGAAAGCCAACGTCTCCTCCTTGAGTGGATAGCTGCTGCTACCAACGAAAACATTCAAAACTTCCAAAACTATCTCAAAACCCAACACGCTACCTACAGCGAATCAATAGAAAAATTTATCTTGCGCGATCGTTTTCTCATCGCACGCTATGAAAACCGTCTCCTCTTTACCCTTTCCTTTCTCTATGAAAACTATCTCTTTGTCCGTACACTCAAACCAACAACCAATACTTTCGTCTATCTTATTTCCCCCACAGAAACCAAAACCTTCCCTGTTTCCCGAATCATACTCACCCCACCAGACAAAAGCTTTCTTCTCGAGACTATTCAAAAGCTCTTCCATAGTAAAGATGAGCTTCTCAACGAAGCCATGGCAGAAATCCTTTTGTCCGTCCTTCAACCCAGTGCTGAACTCGATGAAACCACACGAGAACAAAGCATCCAAGCAGCCCTTGAACAAGAACTCCCTCGCAACATCATTCGCAAGGGAGATATTCTTATTTCTCAGGGAAGCATTGTCACCCCCCTTGATATGGAAAAACTCAGTGCCTACCGAAAATTCACCGAAAAGGTTTTCACTCAACAGTTTCCCATCCTGCTTTTTCTTATGCTCGTCACCTTTCTCCTCTTTCTCTATCGCTACAAAGACGAAGAAAGCCTCATAAAAAACAAAAATTATACTATCATCGTAGCGATTTTCTACATGCTTAATCATATCTTCCTTTGGTACAGTCACCTCTCACACAACACCTTTCTCATTCCCCCTTTCCTGAACATGCCATTTGCTATTCTCACCCTTACCCTTCCCGTTCTCCTCAACCATCAAAAAATCTCTTTTGTGGTACTCATCAACTTTGCCATCTACAGCCTCTTCTATCCACTTACCGATATTGTTACTTTTTCAAACCTCATGACTCTCGCCCTCTTCGCTCTCTACACCTCTTCCAAAAAACGCAAAAGCTTCACCAAACGCTATGATTTCCTCATTCTCGGCGTTTTTATCATTATTATCCAGGTCATTTTCACGCTTCTTTATGAATGGTTTTACCATGTTTCTGTTCCCCTCCAAAACTGGTTCTTCCTCCTTGTCTTCTGTGCAGGGAACGCCCTCATCTCGGCAATTGTTGCCTTTGGACTTCTCCCTCTCTTTGAGTATCTCTTCAATATCCCTACCTATTTTCGTCTCATCGAGCTCTCATCCCCCTCAACAAGTCCTCTCCTTCATGAACTCAGCGAAAAAGCCAAAGGTACCTATCTTCATTCCCAAACACTCGCTGAAATGTGCGAAGCCGCTGCCCGCGAAATAGGAGCCGATCCTCTCCTCACCCGTGTTGGTGCCTACTACCATGATGTCGGCAAACTTCAAAAACCAGAATTCTTCATCGAAAATCAGGACAAAGATAACCCTCATGACGAAATAAAACCCTCCCTCTCGATCTCCATTATCAAATCCCATGTCAAATACGGCATCGAATTTGCCAAAAAATATCGTCTTCCTCAGGAAATCATTAATTTCATTGAAGAGCACCATGGTACCACTTCCATTTCTTACTTTTATCACCAAGCTCTTTCCCTCTATGGAGAAGAAACCATTAACAGTAGCGACTATGAATACCCAGGGCCAAAACCAAGATCTCTTGAAACTGCCATTCTCATGCTCGCCGATGGCATAGAAGCCACAGCCCGAGCCTATGCTCAACGCGAGAAAAAACTCAGCATGCACACCCTCGAAGATATCATCGATGACATCATCGAACAGCGACTCCAATCAGGGCAATTTGATGAATGCCCAATAACCCTACTTCAAATACGACAGATCCGCGACGTTTTTCTTGAATACCTCTCTGCCCACTACCACAAACGACTTGATTATAACAGGAGATAAGCATGATGTGGCTTTTGCTTCCTCTCTCTCCTATTGTTGTTCCCAACCATGAAGTTGCCATCACACAGACCATCGAAGTCGTTTACCCCGTTAGTGGCACGGTTCTCTCCTACGAGTTTGAACAGGAGCTCTCTCCTCTCGTGCTAGTACAGGGACATTCCTTCTCAAATGGACTACGCCTTTATCTCTCCCATGTTTCCCTTACCAACCTCACCATTCCCCCCCTTCGTGTTCTCCTTGTTCAGACCAATACCACCAACACAGTTGTGTTTGATGGCTGGATCCTCCGTGTTACCAACACCCACACCCCTCCTGACAAACTCCACCCCCTTGCTCCCATTTACCGTTTTCATGATTGGACATGGTTGTGGATTATTCTTTCCCTTGGTATTATCGCTACAGCTGGTTGGCTTTTTCTCAAACAACGAAAAAAGCAACAAAACGAACAAACCTCCATCACTCCTACCGAAACCATTGCTGACCACCTTGAACGTCTCAGAAGTGCCATTGACAGCCTTGAAGAAAAAACCTACTACTCTGAGATAGCCTTCCTCCTTCGACAGATACTGGAGAATGTTTACGGCTTCCCCGCTCGAGAAATGGGAAGTCGGGAGATTGCTTCCAACATCCCAGCCGAAAACGAACTCAAAGAGAGTATCCTCGATGTGCTCAAATGGTGCGACAGAGTAAAATATGCCCGCCACACCACATCAAACGAAAAACGCCATGAAATCTTTGCATCGCTTGAAGAGATTTACCACCACCTCATGCCACCCTCAGAAGAAACAAAAACGGAGGAAACGCGATGAGATTTCTCCATCCATGGTTTCTTGTGGGACTTGTCGTTGTTCCCATCTATCTCTGGCTACGACATTCCCAACGATTCTGGGGAAAAGCACAGGATCTCCATCTCCCAACAGCGGATCTCCATCTTGCTCCAAAATCACCATTCTGGGTTCAGTGGTATGACACCGTCCTCGATGCCCTCGTCGTCATTGGCATCACTATGGGTGTCCTTGCCCTTGCTCGCCCCATAGGTGGCCAATCCCTCACACAGGACAATCTCTACGGTATTGATATTGTTCTCGTCATTGATGTCTCGGAAACTATGCTCTTTGTTGATGAGATTCCCTCGTTCCTCGTCAAAAAACGCCTCTACAACGAGCTCATCTACGAAGATCCCACAGGCAATGTCATCAATTACAACCGCCTCAATTCTGCCAAACAGGTCATCAAAAACTATGTAGAAAAACAATCCCAAAATCGCATTGGGATTGTACTTTTTGGATCGTATGCCTACACCCTCGCACCCCTCACCTTTGATCGTGAGATGATACTCAGACTCATTGACCAGATAGCATTCAACCCCGCCAACAATCGTACCGCTATAGGGATGGGTATAGCCACTGCCATCAACCGCTTCGCCTCCTCCAAAGCCAAAAGCAAGGTAATCATTCTCCTCACTGATGGTATGAACAACGCGGGACTCGTCGATCCACGAACTGCCACAGCCATTGCCAAAGAAAAAAATATTCGCATCTACACCATCGGCTTTGGTAATCCCGATGCTGTTCTTCAACCAGCCGACAGATCCCTTCGCTTCTATGTCCTCCGTTCAGGGGAATCCATAGACGAAAACCTTCTCTCATGGATGGCAGAACAAACAGGGGGGAAATATTACCGTGCTTACGACCGAAACGCCCTTGAAAAAATCTACAACGACATTGATCGCCTTGAGAAATCTCACATCACTATTCAGCGAAAGATTTTTTGGAAAGAGAATTTCTGGCCTTTTGCCTTCTTAAGCTGGTTGTGCCTTATGCTTTGGATGGGGATTCAGGCTGTGCTTGTGAGGCTCCCGTAGCATAATCGGGATACTCCTTCAAAAACCACTCCAAATACTCATCCTGCAGGGAAAACATCTCTCGAGCATCCTCTTCGCCTCGTTCATGATCATAACCAAGGAGATGAAGAAGTCCGTGAATGGCAAGATTTGCCAGTTCGCCTTCCCAAGACAACTCATTTTCTTTGGCCTGATCTCGAGCCTTTTCTGTTGAGATAACCACATCCCCCAACATCTCCACAAATTCATCCCCATCTTCCCGTACCATTTGGGAAAAATCAAGAGGCTCGCCCTCCTGCAATGAAAAAGCAAGCACATCGGTGGGATAATCTTTTCCACGATAAAGGCTATTGAGCTTCTGAATCGCTCCATTATCACAAAAAAGAAAAGAAACACCATACTCACCCGCATTGGCTTCAGCCAAAATCCTTCTCCCCAGATGCAACAAACGATCAAAAAAAATTGGATCGTCAAAAAGCTCCTGCTCATTACGAATCTCTATCATTTTACCACCTTTCAGGAAGATAACAATGCTCTACAGCTTCAACACCACCGTTGTGAAGCCTCACCATCCCATAATACCTGTTCTGAAGAGCACCAGGGTTAAAATACACAATCCCATCCTCGTTGACAACAGTCTGCTCATGCGTATGTCCAAAGAGAACCAGATTTATCCCCAGATGAAGGGCATGCTTTTTAAGAAAAACCATTGTTGAATGCACACTGTAGCGGTGACCATGGGTTGCAAGAATCTTTACCCCCTCATACTCTACTATCCGCTCCCACTCTACCTCCATATTCATGTCGGGGAAAACCGTCTCCATGTTACCCTTCACCATGATGAGAGAACTCACATCATTCAAAAAAGAGAGCATATCATAACTTTTGTCGCCCAGGTGAACAAAAACATCAAAATCCCCCTGATGTTTTCGAATCACATCATAAATGTAGTCAACCTTGCCATGCGAATCACTCACCACTAACAAACGCGTCAAAACAGCTCCTCCCTCCCTTCGCTCTTAATTCTGACGCTCAATCCGTGTTGTGTACTTATTCACAAAGGGGGTAATCTCAATGGTATCCACTCCATCCTCCGATGTAGCCACAAAAGGAACAGAGTGAGCCCCATCCTTGAGGTAAAAACGAATCGAGAATCTCCCATCGGGGGAGAGCTGAATAGGCACACCTCCAAGGGTTACCTTTGCCGTTGGTTCTGTTGCCCCATAGACAATGAGTTCTGTATGAAGTTCGGCCCAAAAACCTCGTTTTTTCGAGGGCTGGATCACAGCCATACCACCGCTTCCTGAGGAAACCTGTCCCGATGAAAGCCCCGAAGGAGCAGACACCCATTCACTGACCACCTCAGAACCAACCAGCCTGTGAATCACATAGCCACCCGAACGCTCAAACAGCTTTTCCTGTCGCTCCAAACGAACTGCCTCATCCGAACGAAGCGATGGAGAAACACTTGCAGCCTCTACCGTAACAGAAGGCTTTTTCTCAACGGGCTTATCGGTCGGAACAGTAATCTGATTGGACGCCGTGAGAGAAACAAAAACACCATTTAAGAAATAGCCCAACTCCCCGCGATAGTGCATATTTGCAAGAGGAACATTAATATACCAGTTCCTTGCTGTCAACTTCACCTCAATATCCATCGTCTGTCGATCCCCATAGAAAAGCCGAATAACCAGAGGAAGATTTTCTGTAGCAAGCTTCTTTCGGCTCGACTCAGAAAGATCCCAGTAGGCATGAATCCAGTAGGGATCCTGAACAAGAAGCGTTAGCTTATCTTCGTTATAACTCTCTGGGATCTCATAAATATCACTGAGATCAAGGGTAACAGGTTTCCTTCCCTCGCGATAATCCTCTATTTCAAATTTTCTACTCTCACCCGCCATAACCAGTGCCTCTTGCTCCAATGAGGCAGAAGGAGGCGTTTGGGTTCCTGAAGCGGTTGCCTTTGGAGAACGCTGACCTGCTGCCTTCGTAGGCTTTGTCGCTTTTGGAGTAGCTGCAGGCTTTTTCCCCTTCGCCCCCTCACTTTCCCCTGCTAATAACTTTTCTATAATCTCATCCTTGGTAGCAGAAGCTGCCACCTTGATATTTTTTTCCTTTGCCAGTGCTAAAAGTTCTGTTTTGGTCTTTTTTTGAAGCTCCGTCTTCGTCATATGCCCTCCTTACTCTTTTCCTTAGTAAGTATTGTATTGCAAAATACTATTCCTGTCAAGAAAAAAGCAAAAAACTCCTCAAAAATTGTTGTGGTATATTGCGCCCAAAAAAAAAAAAAAAAAAGGACTCTTCGCTCTCTTTATCTGGACGACATACCGACTCTTTTTCTCCTTTCACTTCACCCGTTCCCACGGTTCCACATCCCCCTCAACGACATAAAAAACAGGATTCACCCTTACCTCCCTCTCTTGACTACAAAGCATCTCATAGCGTTCTCTCTCCCGCACTTGCAACTTGGCACAGAGATGAATAAACTCATAGTTAACCTGCCCGTTTGTCACAGGCAGAATCCCCTCTCGTACATCTGAACTCTCAATCCTGGATAGATCAAAACTATAGCCCCTTCTCTTTGCCTCCTCCCAAACAAAATAGAGAAAGGAATCAATAGCCACGAGAGGGTATTCATACCCTCGAAAACGAATGAGCTGGGGATGGTTCCGATAACCACGAGTAGCTCCACATAAAACCTTGCGAGCCAAAAGCCCCTCCCTCCACACAGCGAGAAGACCTTTGGTATCCAAATACTCAGGATGAAGCGACCAAAGCCTCACTTTTTCCTCCTTTAAGAATATACACCAAAACACGTTTTTTCGCAAAATTTTGCAAAAAAACAAAAAAACCGCTATGATAAAAAGGCATTATGACAGACATAGCAGTGCAGATGTTTTTTTTTCGCATTATGTGGCTGGGCTTTTTTTCGAATATTGTATTTCCTTAACCCAAAGACCTTAAAGCGTTTTCCTCTCACACAAAACCACTCCTCCTTTATTTCCATCATTATTCCCTGCCGTAACGAAGAAAACCGTCTTCCCTTTCTTCTTGACTCCCTTTCTCAGCAAACCTACAAAAATTTTGAAATCATTATTGTGGATGACCACTCTCAGGACAAAACCGTCGATATTGCCAAAACCTACCACGCTCGAATCATCCCGCTCGATCAAGTCTCCCCATCATGGCAAGGAAAAAGCGCCGCCTGCTATGCTGGTGCTCTTTCCGCCAAGGGAGATATTCTTCTCTTTCTTGATGCCGATGGAGTACTTTCTCCTTCTGCCCTCGACTATCTCCTTGAACATTTTTCTCCCCATGCGGTTCTTTCCTCACAACCCTACCATACCACGAAACACTGGTTTGAAGATTTCTCCCTCTACCCCAACCTTATTACCATTCTTGGTTTAGAAGCGGGCCACTTCAAAAACCCCTTTCAAACAACACGAGGTTTCTTCGGCCCCTGCATGATGGTAAGTAAACAAGTCTATTTTGCTGTTGATGGACACCTTACCGTTAAGGATAGCATTCTTGAAGACATGGATCTCGGAAAGCAATTCAGCCAGGCTGGCTATCCTGTACTTCTCCTCCCCCACAACTATCAGATTACCTTTCGGATGTATCCAGAAGGCATCCTCACCCTCTTCCGCGGTTGGATGAAAAACATGGCTCTTGGTGCCATTCGCTCCAATATACTCACCATTCTCCTCATTACAGGGCTCATTACCACCTCGTTCAGCATTCCCATCTCCCTCATCAAGGCATTCCTCGCTCGCAACTGGTTTCTCACAACCTTGTATACAACTTTTTACTTTCTGTATGCCTTTCTCCTCTCATTGTCAGCCAAAAGAGTGGGAAGCTTCCGATGGCAAAGCTATGTACTTTTCCCCCTCTTTTCGTTCTTTTTTGTCATCGTTTTTGTCTCATCTCTTTTTGCTAAACTCTTTCATATTCCCATCTTTTGGCGAGGGAGAAACATTAAACCATGAAAAACGGGGTTTTTCTCATCATTTTCAATTCACTCTTTTGGATAATCATCCATATGATCAGCGGGTATCTTTCTCACCTCATTCCTGAAACCATATATCGTCCATCCTCCACTCTCTTCAAACCACAATGGTGGGAAAAAAATGGCAAAATCTACGAAAAGCTCTTTCTCATCAAACGCTGGAAAGACAAACTTCCCGAGGCTGGAGAATTCTTTCGTCTTCATCCCTTCAACAAAAAACATCTTCTCTCCACCGATCCTGCCTACCTCAACCGCTTTTTGTTGGAAACCTGTCGGGCAGAGATGGCACACCTCCTGCCTATCGTTTTTCTCCCTCTCTCCTTTCCCTTTAATCCCCCCATAGGAGACTCCATCATGGCTCTCTATGCCTTTCTTGCCAACATTCCCTTTATCATGATCCAACGCTACAATCGCATCCGTCTCCTCCGTATCGCAAGCAAAAAATCCCCCTCTCGATAAGCCACAAAATAAAAAAGCGCCACCCATACGGGTGGCGCTTCGTTTGCTCCACAATTAGTACATATCTCCCATACCGCCAGAAGGCATTGCAGGAGCTTTTTCCTTTTCTGGCTTGTCGGTAATCATAACCTCTGTGGTGAGCAGGAGACCAGCAATAGAGGCAGCATTCTGGAGAGCTGTGCGCTCCACCTTCACAGGGTCAATGATACCAGCCTTCATCATATCAACCCACTCATTGGTGAGAGCATTGTATCCCATGCCATTCTTGGACTCCTTAGCACGATGCACAACCACTGAACCATCGATTCCAGAATTGTCTGCGATCAAGCGCATAGGAGCCTCCAGAGCACGGCGAACAATCTCAATACCAACCTGCTCTTCCTCATTTTCGCCCTTCAAGCCCTCAAGAGCCTTCTGTGCCAAAATAAGGGAGAGTCCACCACCAGGAACGATACCCTCTTCCACAGCAGCCTTGGTAGCAGAGAGAGCGTCCTCAACACGAGCCTTCTTCTCCTTGAGTTCAACCTCAGTAGCAGCACCAACACGGATCACTGCCACACCACCAGAGAGCTTCGCCAGTCTTTCCTGGAGTTTCTCGCGATCATAGTCAGAAGTAGTATCTTCGATCTGCTTCTTGATCTGCTTGATACGAGCCTCGATAGCTTCCTTCTTTCCAGCGCCACTTACAATAGTGGTGTTCTCTTTATCAACTTTCACCTTCTTAGCCCGACCGAGATCAGCAAGGGTTGCATTTTCAAGCTTCATACCCTTCTCTTCAGAGATCACCTGACCACCGGTGAGAATAGCAATATCCTCAAGCATAGCCTTACGGCGATCACCAAATGCAGGAGCCTTCACAGCAACACAGTTAAGGGTTCCGCGAAGCTTGTTCACAATCAAGGTAGCCAAAGCCTCTCCTTCAACATCTTCAGCAATGATAAGAAGGGGTCGTCCCGACTGAGCAATCTTCTCAAGAAGAGGCACAACCTCTTTAATAGAAGAAATCTTCTTGTCATAAAGGAGGATAAAAGGATCATCGAGTTCAGCAATCATGCTTTCAGCATTGGTTACCATGTAGGGGGAGAGATAACCACGATCAAACTGCATTCCTTCAACCACATCGACATAGGTATCCAGAGACTTGGACTCTTCAACCGTGATCACACCATCTTTGCCCACCTTGTCCATAGCCTCAGCGATAAATTCACCAATCGTCTTGTCGTTGTTGGCAGAAATAGCAGCAACATCACGGATCTCCTCGCGATCGTCAACTTTCTTAGCAAGCTTCTTCAACTCTCCAACAACAACTTCAACAGCCTTGTCAATACCCTTTTTGATCAGAGTAGGATTACTTCCAGCAGTCACATTCTTAAACCCTTCGCGAATAATCGCATGAGCGAGAACAGTAGCCGTTGTGGTACCATCACCAGCAATATCGTTGGTTTTGGTAGCCACTTCCTTTACCAACTGGGCACCCATATTTTCAAACTTGTCCTCAAGCTCAATCTCCTTTGCCACAGTAACACCATCTTTGGTGATCGTGGGTGCACCAAACTTCTTGTCGATCACCACATTACGACCACGAGGTCCAAGTGTTGCGCCCACTGCCTTCGCAAGCTTCTCAACACCTGCGAGAATCTTCTGATGCGCTTCACTCGAAAACAACAAATCTTTCGCCATAGCATCACTCCTTTTTCTTGAATTTTTGATATAAATATACGAAAAAAAACTTCTCATCGTCAAATCCAAATGCAAGACTTTCTCGAATTCAAGCAAAATTACCAAATATCCGATAAACAAAAGAGAAGCGTTTCTCAGGAGATTGTAATGAAGTATAGCTCTTTCTTTCTCTTCCTCCTCTGGGGACTCGTATTAGCACACGGTCAGGATCTTCAGGTAGAACTCAAATTCTACAAACAATCCTACCGTATCAATGAAGATATTCCAGTCCAAATTCTTGTCTACAATCTCTCCGACAAGCCACAGGAAATCTATGTCTCCCCTCTGATATACGAGACATTCTTTTTTGACATTCGCACAACCAAAAACCTAGCCGTTCCTCTCAAGGATGATTTCATCATCAAGCGCGAAAACCTCGTTTCCGACTATGCACAAGCCCGAAAGATTGTTCTCATGCCTGGGGAATCCTTCTCCAGAGATATTCTTATCAATGAGTGGTTTGATCTCTCTGAAGTAGGGTACTATTCCATTTCAGGGATCTTCTATCCACGACCAGACCTCACCAACGACATGTTTCGCTCCTTTACCTACAAAATCGCCATCAAACCCCCTCAGGTTATCGAAGAGTCAGTAGCTAAAGAAGAAAGCAAACGACAGGCAGAGTTTCAACAGATACAGAAACTCCCCCCTTATGATGCCATAGCTGACATGTGGGACGCCAAAACCAAAAAGGATTGGGAACGTTTCCTTTTCCACATTGATGCAGAAAGACTCATCATGGCTTTTAACGATTACAAAGAGGCATATCTTTCAGCACGCACGGGACAGTATCGCCTCCAGATTGTGGAGGATTTCAAACGCTATCTCACCGTCCATTGGCAGGACAGAATCCTCCAATATACGATCAAAGAAGCTTCCATCAAAGGAACAGATGCCGAAGTAGTTTCCGATGTAGAGTTTGCCGTACGAAATCAAAGCTACATTCTTCGCTACTATTTCAAACTCTACCAGAATACCGCGGGGCAATGGCTTGTCTACGATTACAGTGTAGTAAGGATAAAATAATGACACTCTATCCTCTTGTGTATCCACGGGCATCAATCAAAGACGATATCATTCGGGTAGGATGCGATCCCCTTGCCGTCGGTATCTTCTCTCAAAAAACTGACATTGTTCCCATCTACATCCACGATGTCAAGCCCGCCATGGCAAACATCATCAAACAAGAAATCATCTCCCAAAAAGGTGACGCTGTTGTCCACAGGGAGAGTGTAAGCTGCAGTGTAGAAAAAACTGACATCATCCTTCTTGGATCATTTTCTGTTCTTCAAAACTTCGTCACCAAACTCAAGATGCACCCCTACCCAACACTCACCGAGCTCACCAAAAAGATAGAACAACTCCTTTCCAACCTCAAAAACCCAATTATCCAGCAAGTTTCACCTCACGGAAGGGTAATACGCTATACCACTCCCCTCATCATGGGGATACTCAATACCACCCCCGATTCCTTCTTCGACGGGGGAAAATACACATCCCTTGACGATGCCCTCAAACGAGCAGAGACAATGATAAACGAAGGAGCCGATATTATTGACATCGGGGGAGAATCAACCCGACCTGGCTCTGACCCTGTTCCCATCGAAGAAGAACGCGAACGTACCATCCCTCTCATCAAGGCACTCCGTAAACACTTTTCCGTTCCCATTTCCATCGACACAACAAAATCTCAGATAGCCCTTGAAGCGATAGAAGCAGGAGCAGACATCATCAACGACATCAGTGGCATGACCTTTGATCCCCACATGAAAAACATCTTCCGACAAACCGAAGCCATCGGTATCGTAGGGCACATCAAGGGCACACCCAAGAATATGCAAACAAACCCAACCTACACCAATGTCATCCAAGAACTCATAGAATACTTTGAAATGCGCCTCCAGGACATTGCAAACTCTCCCTCTCTTTACCAAAACCTGATCATCGATCCCTGTATTGGTTTTGGGAAAACCCCCGAACACAACCTCACCATTCTAAAACACACCGCTGCATTCTGCTCTTTTGGACTTCCCGTCCTCATTGGGGCATCCAGAAAATCCACCATCGGCAAGCTCTTACAACCTGAAAACCCCGTTCCGCCCGAAGAACGCCTCTATGGAACCCTTGCAGCCCACATGTTTGCCTGGATGGAAGGGGCTATGATTGTTCGTGTTCACGATGTCAAAGCCCACAACGATATACGAAAGACCCTCCTCGCTATAAAGCAAGAAGCCATTTCTTCCGAAAAAGATGTATAAGGGGAAAACCATGCGAGATTACAAATCCTACTTTGCAGGAAGAAAGCTTTCTTCTTCATCCCAACAACCAGTAAAACCTCAAAAAGAAAAAACGCCCTACGTTTTCTTCTCTCCAGTCTTTGTCTTTGTCGGAGGAGCTATTCTCATCGGTGTTGTGAGCACAGCACTCGCATGGTACGGTTTTCGCCAACTCCACCAACCAGAGAAAACACTCTCCTATGCCGGAAAAATCATCCTTGAGCAACAAATCTCCGACTATACAACACCACGAGGGATCGGTGGTAGCGAACCTATTGCCTCTAATGCTACCAAAGATCTGCATTTCTATTTCTACGAGATAAAGCCCGGCGATTCCCTCGCCTCAATAGCCAAGAAATTAGGTACATCAATGGATAGTCTCATCAGCCTCAATAGCCTTGAAAACGCCCACTTCCTCGCACCCGGCAACAAAATTCTCGTCCCCAATCTCGATGGTGTTCTCTATATGGTCAAAAAAGACGACACCCTTGACAAAATCGCTTCCAAATACAAAATCTCCGTTGACGACATCCTTGACTACAACGACATTGACAACAACCATATCGAAGCAGGGGATGTTCTCTTTCTCCCCGGTGCATCCCTAACAGCAGAAGAACGAGCCAAAGCCCTGGGATACCTCTTTGCCAAGCCCATTCGCGGAAGGTTCACCTCTGGTTTTGGGATTCGTATCGACCCCTTCACCGGCTCACGAGGTTATCATGCGGGTATTGACATCGCAGCCCCATACAACACCCCCATCCGAGCAGCCAAAGAAGGAAAAGTTGAATTTGTAGGATGGAAGGGGGGCTATGGACTCTGCGTTATCATCAAACACCAAATGGGATACGAAACAGTGTATGGTCATTTGGCTTCTACGTTAGTAACAGAAGGTCAATATGTCAAACAGGGTCAAATAATCGCAAAGATGGGAAATAGCGGTCGCTCAACAGGCACGCATCTCCACTTCGAAGTCCGCCGCTACGGAAAACCCACCAATCCCACCCGTATCCAAGGATTGGCCAAGTCAAGCCGCCACTGGTATTAGAAAACTAAGAAACGGCATTTTCTGTGAACTTTTCATTTTCAAACTTTCTGCCACAGCTATTGCCTTGTTTCAGGTTTAAGGCAACAAAAACGAAAAATCTTGCTCACTACTTTTTCTTACTCACCACAATAGAAAGTGCCGTTGTCAGCTTCAGAATATTCTGATTCAACAAACGAATTCGATTACAGAGAACAACAGACATTGCTTTAAGAAGCTTATATCCTATTGTATGATTCTCCTCACAAAGCCTGTAAAAATCCTCCTGAAGAACCTCGTACAATTCTACATCGCTCACCGCTTTTACCGTCGCAGAACGAGGAGCCCCGGTGAGAAGAGACATTTCCCCAAAAAACGGCATCTTTGTTTCATCATAGGTGGCAATAGACTTTTCTGCTTCCATCCACTGATCAGATCCCCCAACCTTTAGGGTGATCTGACTACTCACCTGTACTGTTCCTTTTTTGAAGAGAAAGAGAGAAGTCCCCTCTTCACCCTCACTCACAATAATCTCCCCCTTTTTATACCACCTCTCGTGCAAAATTTTTGCCACACTCTGACGTTCCTCTTCTGTAAGGTCTGTAAACAACCCCATTTTTGCAATAAATGTTTCTCTCTCTTTCATACTCTCCTCAACGTATCACAAATGCATGGGTATCATTTGCTGAAAGGATATAGTCATCCGACGGGTTAATCTTCACATGCTGCTGGACACCCTCTCCGGAAACCTCAGATGCCAACAATTTAGAACGAATAAACTCATCAATGGCGTCATTGCCCTGAAGCATATCCGTAATACTAAGCTCCTTTTCCGTCCGATACAATCCCACCACAATCGACTTCTCCTGTTCACGAACGGCGAGAAAATACTCCCGAAAGGGCTTCCCGACAAAATGCGGATCCACCCGCATCAAGGTGAGACGTGGGTATTCATAACTCGCCACCAAATCGTTAAAAAACGCAGGCATAGCAGGCGAAATAAGCGAAGCCGAAAGAAGCGTAGGGCTAAAAGCCCCATTAACAATCACATTCTCCACACCTGCCCGTTTTACCGCACTGATTTTTTCCGTTTTGATCACCTCCACACTCACAACCAAATCAGGAGCAAGCGCCTTAAGACTCAGCGTTGCCATAATGGTACGCTCATCGGCATCATCCAAAGACCGATGATGAAAATTATCCGCCAAAATAAAAGCATGCAGAGCATTCTCCACATTGGCTCGCTTGAGAACCGCCTCACGAGTATAGTCCCCAAACACAAAACGAAGAGCCATATGCGGAAACTTATTTTTCACCTCAAGAAACTCATCCTCCGTCATATCATTCACCAACACTACATTCAGACTCTTCTCCTCTGAAAACTCTGGAAGCATCATCAAAAGCTTATCCAGATAACTATTCACACCGAGAATAAGGATATGATTTTTCACTCTCACGGTCGTCAACCCCCTTCTCTCTTTGAGTTTTCGATCTATCAAAAACGAAACAATCTGTCCACTCAAGATAGCATAGAACGCTACACCAAAAAAAATCACCACCGCACCAATGATTCGCCCCATGGTTGTTTTGGGGACAACATCGCCGTACCCCACCGTCGGGATAGTCACAATAAGCCACCACAAAGCATCCCCAATCGAACGAAAGAGTTCATTCCCCTTTGAGTGTTCAATCCACCAGATCAATGGCACGAACAAAAGAAGCACTCCAAAAAGAGCCATCACAAGCTGATTACTTGGTTCTACAACCCAGTTCGTTATCCGTAGCCAAAGAGAGGCAGAACGAGGTTTAGTTCTTCTTGTCATTCACCCTTTTCACTCTCTTTAATAATTTTTGTGAGGAGTTGTTTCCCGTCCTCTTCCAACCCCAAGAACTCCATAGCAATATTGATACCTGCATTCTCCCCCGGAATATAATTGGTACGAATCACCCTTGCCCGAACATCAAGCTGCATATCATTGTACTCAATCCCAAGCCTCAAAATGGTATTCTCTTTGATGGTATGCATCAAATACATATTCTTGTTAATAACAGAAACCCCACCAAGTGAAATATCCACAACCTCCATATATTCATTCTTATTCTCCGGAGACGATGCATACGACTTCACCAAAACTTCGCCAATAATATCTGCCAAACTTCGGATATAAAACACATCATAGATACTCAGTTCCTTCTTTCCACTATTCTTCGGTACAGTAATTTCTATTGCCCCCATTACCTTATCCCCTATCAAGATTGGCAACAAAAGATAAGAAGAAATCCCCCTACTGATATAGGTCTGACGAATCTTATCCAAAATATCAGGAAACATCTTCTTCTTCACCATTTCAAAATACTTCTCATACCCAATCACCCCAAACTTTTCTCCAATGTGGAGATAATTGGGGATATTTTCCGTATCCGAAATCCAAAAGGGCTTCTTGTAGGTATAAACCACCTTTTCCAGTGGTGAAATCTGTTCGAGATTTTTGAAAATATTGATCTTGAACTGCGGGCTAAAACGTTTAATCTCCTCTCCCACCGTAGTAAGAATCTTTTTTAAATCGGGATTTTCTTCCTTGAGAGCAAGATAAATCACCCGCAAATTTTCAGGAAGTTCGGATACATTTACCTGTGCCACATCCTGCGGCTTGGTTTCAATCTTTTTGATGTACACACGCACCATGTCTGGATTCTTCAGTGTATAGCGACCAAACTTCCGAACAGGGTGATACCATATCCTCTCTGGCAAAAGTACGTCAATAGAACGTAGCTGAAAATTATACATTCTCACCGTCGTAGGAGAAGAATAGTAAAAATTCTTATTATACTCAAACGAAAGAACAACATGCTGAATAGGGAGCACAGAAGGTTCCTTTTCAAAAAAGAGAGAAAGCATCGTCATATCGACCCGGGTTACAAAGCCATTAATTCGAAACTTCTCCTTCTGCCCCTCGAGCACAACAGCCAGGCGTTTGATACGGGCATGATTATAGAGATTAATAATTTCATTCTTTTGACTGATTTCTTTATCCATACTGTTTCTCCCTTTTTAGGGTTGTAACCTCAAAAGATACACATCCCCTCCCCGTGTTCCAACAAAAAGACGTTTTTTATGTGGTTCGTACTGAAAGGCCATGACATCAGACCCCACATTCTCCATGCCCACAACCTTTTCCTTTTGCCAATCCCAAAAAAAGATCATATCATCCTCACCCCCACTTGCGAGATACACTTCATCAAGAAAGGTAAGTACCAACACCGCCCCAGCATGCCCACGAAGCGAACGAAGGGGTTTTGACGATCGTACATCCCACACATACACGATGCCATCTCCTCCACCGGAAGCAAAAACTCCACCCTGTGGAGACAAAGCCACATACTCCACCGAAAGCATATGCTCCCGTACTGTAAATATCGGCAAAAGATCAGGAAAAGTAAACACAGAGACAAAACCATCCTCTCCACCCGCAATCAACACACCCTTTTTCTCATCAACGACGAGACTCCACACCTCTTCCATTGAAATCTTCTTCTCCTGAACAAGAGAAAGATCCGGCAGCTTCCACAAACGAACAAACCCATCCGCTCCCCCCGTTGCCACCAAATTGCCCACAGCGCGAATTGTCTGAATCCCGTTTTTATGTCCCTTCTTTCGGAGAAGAGTACGTCTCTCCTTCATATCCCACACACAGAGAGAATCATACGCTCCATAGACCAAAAGCCCACTCCCTGCAAAGGCAAGCGGCATTCCCCAGAGAGGCTGATACTGTTCTCGAATTGTCGCCACCTGATTCCAGTCCGAAGTGCGCCATATCTTGATCGTTCTATCAGCGCTTCCTGTAGCGAGATACTCTCCATCAGAAGAAAAAGCCCCATAAAAAATATAGCTCGAATGAGCATGAAAATTCGTCTCCCGCACAAAGGGAGAACGTTCCTGAAATACAAATTTACTCGTTGGCTTTACAACCCTCTGACAGGCTATACTCGCCATCGCCAACGCAAGAACAACCCCCACCCCCACCACGATTCTCGAGCTCATCAGCACCCCCCTCAAAGCGAAAAAGGGCCACCCATCCTGAGTAGCCCCGTTTCTCTTTCTCTTACCAGTTATCAATCATATCATCCGGATTGAGGTTCATCTCAGAGTAGAGATCCACATCAGCCGTCAGATAGTCAAAGTAAATGTAGAACGGCCGACCTATCATATCATCAGGCTCAAAATCAATTCGGAACCCAAGGAAGGTAATACCTCTCTCCTCCGAAACCTTGTAGTTTTCCTGCTCAATGGTGTCGGGAATATTGATTGTCATCTGCTTCCATCCAACCCAGATGAGCCTATCACCACGAAGGTACTTTATACGATCAAGATAGTCGCGAAGCACAACGCTCAAGACATGGCGATAGTTTCTTCCCACAACCCACACCTTGAGATTCTTGGTAATACCACGAATCTTGGCTGGTTTTGCTGGAGTAACAGAAACCCACGACCAATCTCGCTTCATAAACGACACCTTAACACCAAGCACATACTTGTTTTTGTCCGACTTCAGTGCCACAGGAGAACCCTCTCGACGAATGGCCGATGCATACCCATAGTCACGAGGAATAAAAGCTGTCCATTCACCAGCTGCCTCAAAATCATCAACCAGAAGTGTCTGCAACAGCTCTGTTGCTACGGTTCTGTCGGCAGACTCTCCCGCATTCGTGTTAATAATCGGGAACTCACCCAGACGAAGATTTCCCCCTGTGTTTTGCACCTGTTGAGCATAAGCAGCGCTCACAATAACCAAAACAATAACCAACCACTGTATTCTTTTCATAGCTTCTCTCCTTTGGCTTTTACCATTTATTGTTGGCTAAGTCGTCGCCATTAAACCGCTCAAGATAGACATCCGTCTGAACCTGAAGATAATCAAGATAGATATAAAACTGGTCAACCCTTTCTTCAGGATGGCTCCAGAGTTTAATCATCTCAAGCTTCAAAGGCTTCAAAAACGGCACATGATTTTCTGCCTGTGGAATATATCCAGGAACGGTGGTTCGCAGATTCTTCCACCCTACAAACTTTATGTCTCCAGCTGGCACACGATGCAAAAAGCCTTTGTAATCACGGAGATAAAACTCAAGCCAGTAGTTGTAATTTCCACCCCAGACCCACATATCCAGGCTCTTTACCACACCCACCAGAGTTACATTCGTTTCCTTGAGATCACCTGCATTGGAAGGCTTACCATTGGCATCCACTCCCGCTCGAGCAAGATTATAAGGGAGAATCTCTACATAATTGTACCCTTTACGCACAAACTGTGCCTTAACACCCAATACCCACTTCTGTCTCTGCTCCATTTCCTCAGGAATACCGAGGGGCTTTCCTGCAAAATAAGCAGAATTACATGCCTCTGGATCCACAGGGCTCGCAGGATCCATAATATTCGAAGGCTTTGCAAAACGGGAGAAGCGAGCCTTCCACACTAAGTTGTTTGTCTGATCCTTCTCATCACCAAAATCACTGATCAGAAACGTCTGCAGATTCACTGTTTCTCTGTCTTTGTCAGAGAAACCCCATCCAAAAAGCGAGGTCGTATACACAGATAAGAGCACTATTGACAGTATTACAATAAACCACGTCCTTTTGTATCTCATAAACCTCTCCTTAAGTTTATTTCTCTAATATAGCATCAATTTTATTTTCGGCATTTACCAGCACAATCTTTGGTGAAAATGAAAAAATTTTTTCTTCTTCTATCTGTCCAAATGCCGCAATAATCACCCTGTCTCCAACACGATTAAGATGAGCCCCCGCCCCATTAATACAGATCACACCGCTCCCCTTTTCTCCTTTGAGGGCATAGGTCACCAAGCGAGAGCCATTGGTAATATTCCAAACATGCACCTGCTCATAGGGATAAATAGAAGCAGCGTTCATCAACTCCTCATCAATCGTAATACTCCCCACATAGTCGATATTAGTTTCTGTTACCACTGCGCGGTGTATCTTAGATTTCAGTACCGTTAGCATCATATGGTTTCCGTTCGCTCCTTTCGCCCTTTATTGTACAGGCTTTTTAGTCTTTTGTAAAGTCTATTCCAAATTCAAATAAAAATCCGTTGTGTTTCCCCAATAGCGAGATTCTGTTTTCAACACCTTCCCCGAGGCATTTTTAATCACATAAGTGAGATAGATATTATACTTGCCCTTGGGGAGAAAATCACCATAAATAGTTCTTCCATTCCAATAGCGAGTATACTGTGCCTGACTATTAATCACCTCAATCCCATGAACACGACCTATGAGGTGAGAACTCTGCACCTTCCCGCTCTTATAGGGAACAGCATAGAGATAAAAATCCACTGTTTTTCCCTCTTTTGTAAACACCCACGAGGAAATTTTGATAGCCCGTCGAGGAGAAAGCATCTGTCCCTTCTTATCACTCCCCACTTTCATATAACTTCCAACCTTTGCAACCGATACAGATCGAGAGGCTACCGCCTTTTGAGAAGAGGGGGAAGCCTCTGGCTTTTCAATGGGTTTATCCCCAAGAGATGCAATCTCTACCACCTCGTTGGTGACTGGCATAGGCTGATTGGTTGTCAAAACAACAGGTTCAATCGTCTGAAGGAGTATTTCATTGGAGAGAGCTGCTACCACATTGGTCTGGGAGAGAACTTCATCCTTGAGAAGCATAGCATTCCTTTCCACATCCTCATTACTAATCTTCTTTTGGCATCCTGCAATAGCAAGAAAAATCCCTGCAATCAAAAGAATAAGAAGCTTTTTCATTCTGCCTCCTTCTCTCAAAGCGAATATTTAAACGAATACAAAACAATACCGCTCGGCACCTTGGGCACAAAATCAAACGACCGAGGAGCAAATACCTGATTGGGGTTCATGTTCACAAAAGCAAAGAGAGGAATCGACTGCGGGAAAAAGGCTATCTGGTAGAGCCTGTTTTTCACCTTGTCAAAAGCCCTCTGCCAATTACTCTCATAGTGAATAGAAGGATAGCGTGGCTGAAGCCCAAAAATCCCCTGAATAACCTGACGATCAACCACCTCCGAAGAAAGACCACTTCCCCCAACAGCCACAAAATACCTTGACGATGCCTGAGCAACAGAAAACCCAAAGGCTACCACCTTTTTCGCCTGATACTCAGCAAGCACCATCCCCAACTTCTTTCGAGCTGCCTTTTCCGTGAGAGCATCCTGAAAGGGAATAGCGGCAAGGTTAAAAGAAGCACCAATCTGCTTCACCGCATCCTGAATGGGAAGAGAAACTTCTTTCAACAAACGGCTGGGAACAACAAGAGAAAACCCATCGTCTGCCATATTGATAATACTCACAAGAACAAAATTCCACGGCTCCTTGCCCGTATAACTCGCGCCTTTGGCTGCCTTCTGCTCATCCCGATAGCGCAGGGCAGCCTTCAAACGATGATGCCCATCCAGCAAGAAAAACTTCTCCCCCTGGAGGGAAGCCTCCACATGCTCAATAAGCGAGGGTTCTGGCACCTGAAACACCTGGTCCTCCATACCCTGCTCACCAAACGAGAAAAGGGGTGGCTGTTCCAACACACGAGAAACAAGATTTTCCAACCGAATCGAGGGATTATTATACCCAATAAGAATAGGCTCCAAATGACACTGCGTCGTTGCTATTCTCTGGTAACAGTCTTCAACATACTCATCGTAAGTATTTTCATAAAAACGCACCCTCTGCGCAACCTCATCCAGCGAAAGAAGAGCAAAAAGGGAATACCGACGCATCACTGTACCCTGACTTTGAAACGCCTGATGATAAAGATACAGAGACGGTACCTTAGGAAAGATAATCACATCTCGAATAAACCAACCAAAAAGCTTGTGTTTTGCTGTCACATAGCTCTCATGATTGCCAGGCTCTGTCAACACTACCTGAGAATAGTGGTAGGGATTTTTGTGCAGCTGGGCGACCTCATTTGGATCAATCTCATCAAACGGAGGGGAAATACATTCTTCAACACGAGAAACCTTTTCTGGATTGTAATACCCTGCCTTCAGAGGAAGCAACCAGGCCATACTCTACCCCTTTCCTGTTTCGACTTATCCTTGTATATATCGGCTTCTCGAGGTTGAAAAATTAAAAGTTTTTGAAAAATTCCTCTCTTTTTCTCTCAAATATCGAGAAGCCATCGTGCATTGCCCGAAAAAATCATCTCCTCATTCGCCTTCCCAAGGTCAAGTTGTCTGATTTTATCTATCATCTGCCGCGGTCGTACCCATGGAAAATCACTCCCAAAAAGAATACGGTAAGGCTCATGAGCAAAAATCATCTCCTTGAAAAGGGCATTGGGAAGATCCAAACAAAAGGATGTATCAAGATAGAGTGAAGGAAGCCCAACAAGGTATTTGACAACATCATCCCACTGGCGATACCCACCCATGTGGGCAAGAATCACCTTCAGCCCCTTTACCTTCATCACCTCTTTCAATCGAGCGGGCGTAGCATGGGTTTCCGTAAACGCCACATCGCTTCCCGCATGAATCAAGAGAATAAAGTTATACCGAGCACAGAGTTCATAAAACCTCGTCAATTTGGGATCGTCGGGATAAAACCGCTGATACTCAGGATGAATCTTTATCCCTCGAATACCATGTTCTGCGAGAAAGGCAAGCTCTTCTTCAAGATCTCCCACCAAGGGAAAGTCGGGATGATAGCACCCAAAACAATGCACCCTCGTCTGTGCTTTGTTCCACTCAACCATTTTGCGATTAATAGAAACCACCTGAGATGGAGAGGTCGCCACAGGAAGGTTAATGGCAAGCGATACCCCATCCTCCTCCATATACTGAACAAGACTTTTGTATGTTCCATCTCCAAAAAGTGTATATCCACTTGCTTCACTCATATTCTTCATAGCTTTGGGAGCCACAGCATCGGGATAAAAATGGGTGTGAATATCAATAATCATTCTCTCTCCTTGTATATCCTTGGAACGCGTTTGGATATTCCGCACATCACCTCATAGGGAATACGTTGAGAGCGCCTTCCAAACTCTTCAATACTCACCGTATCACCAAAAATTTCCACCTCTTCCCCCTCCTCCAAGCCATCGGGATTCGTCCCCAAACTCACCATCATGGAGTCCATGCACACCCGTCCCACCTGTGGGTACTTCTTTCCTCTGATAGCCACCTCATACCTCCCCGATCCCAGCACAGGAATACCATCAGCATACCCAACGGGAAGCACCGCTATCACCTCCCTGGGGAGAGACACCGTATACTGCCTGAGATAACTCACCGTTTCCCCCCGAGAGAGCACACGAAGTTGCACAATCCGTGTTTTCAAACTCATCACGGGCAAAAGCCCCTCCACAGGCCTTGGAGCAACACCATAGAGCGACAAACCTGGTCGAACATGGGTAAAGTTCTCGCCGTACGCATCAGGCACACACCATACGGCAGCACTATTCGCCATATGAGAAAACGGTATACTCATCCCCCTTTCCTCAAGAAAACGCATTACTTCACGAAATCGCCTCACCTGCTCTCGTGAGAAGTCCTCATCACTCTCCGCTGAAGGAAAATGAGAAAACATACCCTCCACACGAAGAGATTTCAACGCCATGATTTCTGAAATCTTTTCCACCGCCTCGGTAAAATGAATGCCATATCTCCCCATGCCTGTATCAATCTCGACATGCACAGGAAGAAAGGTATTTCTCCTCTCTGCCTCACGATGCAAACGAAAAGCATACTCCAGCGAAACAACTGCCGGAGTTAAACGATACAAAAAAATCTCCTCATACCCCCTCCCATTAAGTGGGCCCAACAAAAGAATCTCTCCCTCAATCCCTGCCTCCCGTAACTCAATAGCCTCATCCAGCGTAGCCACGGCAAAAATATTCACCCCCTCCTGTCGTAAAACACGACTCACCTCATCTGCTCCATGCCCATAGGCATCAGCCTTTACCACCCCAATAAGAGGCAAACCTGTGTAACGATGAATCAAACGCACATGAGAACGAAGACGATCAAGATTGATTTCAGCCCATGTTGGTCGAAACGAATGCTTGGGAAACATACCCTTCCTTCTGACTCATTTTTCCCGTATATTATGCAATGAGAAAGAATTTTTTTCAAAAAATAAAGGGCTATCCACGTGGGATAGCCCTTATCGTCATGGAAGTCTCTATTCTCCCTGAGCAACCTGATCTTCATAGTTATTAATACTGTCGAGAACCTTTTGAGCCTTCCGCTGAAGATCCTTATTCACAGGCTTGGGCTGTTTCTCCCAGGCATCCTTGCGCGCCTTTTCAAAGAGAGCATAAGGCATAGCATACTGCTTGTAGTAGATATAGAATGTCTTGGATTCAGCACCCTGAACCTCTTGTACATATTCCCAGTAGTCAGCCGTGTTCATAGCGCCCGAGATGTTAACATTCTTGGAAACAGCAGCAATAGTCTCCTCAAAATAGGTCTCAAGAGCCTTGTCGGATTCTGGATCCAACATACCTGCACGAGCCAAAGCAAACTCTCGAGTAGCCACCTGCTTGATAGCCTCTGTGAGTTTTGCAATCTTCTCTGCTTCTGCAAGACGAGCAGCATTGTCTTTGCGTACTGCCTGTCCTTCTACGGTGAGGTAGATCGTCTTTACCCCTTCTTCATCCTTGCCAATGTACCAGCGCTTATTCACCCATTTGGGCTTGGGTTCTTCGCTTGCCTGAATCACATACCGCTTAATTCGAAGAGCCTCAGCATCGGGAGATGTTGGAGTTTGATTCTGAGGAGCTGGTTCGGGCTTTTTCCCGCCACAACTTGCCACCATGAGAACCACCATACCTGCAACCATCAAAAACCACAATGATCTTTTCATAAGATCCTCCTTGTGTGTATTTTTTCTTTTATTTTCTCCATGCTACTGCATGGTAAAAATCAACTCATTTCCTCGCAGAGTAGAGAGATCCAGATTCTCAAAACCGGGCTTTGTTATCAACGAATCAAAGATGCGTTCCATCAGATCATTTGGTGTCCCTCTAAACTGCACCTCATACTCTGCAGTGCGGTCATTCTTAGAGTAAAGGGTTTGTTTCACACTCTTTACCCCATCCAACTTGGCAACTGCTGAGACAAAACTCGAAGCATCCCGTGCCGAGCCGACCTCAATCAGTCTCACCGTATAAAATCTACCATCAAAAACATATTTTTTCAAGTTTTCACGCAATTCCTTTGCAACTTTTTTTGCGCTGTCTCGCATACTGGCCGTAAGAGAAGCCTCAAGAGACGGAGAATCATATTCCTCTCCTCCTTTTTGAATGCTTGCCAGCACACGAGCACCCGTACGCGTATAGAGCTTGAGTTCAAGAATACAATGAGCCACCGTTCCTCCTCGATAGGTAACCGTCGGTACCACCTCCCCATACACTTCTGCATACACCTGCTGAGCCAGTAAAAGACCCAACCCCACGTTCCCTCGAGCCTCCTCCTGGAGAAGATTCTTCTCCTTTGCCACCTGTTCAGCTGCTTCAAGATCAAAGACCTGGAGGCCGCTTCCCAAAAGCTCCTGATTCAAAAGTTGCACTGCCTTACGCGCATACCGCTCCGCATCAGGATCCTTGCTATTCTTGATTGATGCCGTATTGTAATAGATAAGAATGCTCACTCCTGAAATATCCACATTGGAGAAATCCTCCTGTTTTTTCTCCTCAACAGGGGCACTCTTAGCCACAGGAAGAGACGAAGATCCTCCCCCCTTCTCATTACTCAAAAATCCAGCAGCACGGAGATCAGATTCAAGTTTCTTTGTAGCAATTGTCGCCTCCAGTCCAAGAATAAGATCCCCATTCTCGTCTCGCCTGGTTGTTGTCCACTTTTTTGCAACAATATAGGGGGCAAACTGAGCCTCCGTATTCACGAACTGAGCATCAATCTGATTTTTCTGAGCTGTGTATGCCTTCTCCCCCACCAAAGCAACAATCGCCTTTCGCATCACATCCTGATATGCCAGTCTTCGACTCACGGCAAAATCGGCTGCCTTTCCCATCCCCTCAAAAGTCATCTGCTCAGGAACAGATTGCTGACTCACCACCGCAGAGGGTGACGATGCAACAGAAATAACCTCTGGAGGACGAGGAGAACCACATGCCACAACAAACATCCCTATCAATCCGAGAACAAGAAAAGACTTCTCCTTCATACGACAACTCCTTTTTCTTTTTCATTGATTATACTACCACCTTTTAAGTTTTTTTTCAAGAAAAGAAAGCCCCTTTTGCAAAAATTTTTCACCCCTCACCTGCCACAAACAAAAAAGCGGGTTGCTTCGGCAACCCGCTTTGTATACCCACTCGCTTATTCTACATCAATATAAGCGTTCTTTCCACCGAAGCCATCATCCATGAAACCAGTGGGCTTTGGTTCCATCTGGTCAACAACCTCAGACTGATCCTGGAAAATCCACTGACCATCAGCTGTATACTTGTAGATGTAGCGACCAGGAGCGAACTCAACAGTGATAGCCCAGCCACCATCAGCCTTCTTCTCCATTGCATAGTTGGGGTCGGAAGGATTCCAACCATTGAAATCCCCAACCAGGTTCATGACACCATACTCTTCTCCGGGAAGAGGCTTGTAGGAAAAGGTGATCTTACCAGCTTTTACCCTAGCACCCGTACCAGCAGCCTTGGTACCACCACTTCCTCCACAAGCAACAACCAGAGAAGCAGCCAACAACACAACAAGAGCGCCCAATACAGTCTTCTTCATAGACCTTACCTCCATCTTATAGATTTGTTTTCTTATATGATAGCACAACTTTGAAAAAAATCAAGTGTTTTCAGAAAAAATTTTTTCTCCCTTGTATGCCGTGCCGACAAAAAAGAGGAGTCAAAACTACCAAAATAAAAAAAGAAATTTTTGCAGTGGATAAAACTTTCTTCCTAAAAAATCTTCCTTATTTCGCTTTCTTTATCCGGGGCAATAAAAAGCTTGCCAAGAAAACGTTCTGCACGAGCTCTTCACTTCTTTCAGTTCAATCTCAGCGAAAAAACAACATGGGAAACAAAAAATAGCCGCCTCTCAAGGTTCGCTCCATAAAAAGCCAATGGAAAGCTCACCACCAAATTTTTCCGAGTTTTTTCCTTTTTCAAATTCGCAGTTTCAGGTCCTCTTTTAAAGTTGCGATGATACTCTTTTTTAAAAGGCAGTCTCTCTCAAGAGACGTTTCAAGACTTCAATCTGATTCTGTGCCATCTCCCTCACTTCTTCATAGCCAAGACAGCGTCTCAAAAGCTCGTATGCCTGCACATAATCACGACGACGAAGAGCAATAAGAGCCAAAGCATACAAAACCTCGGGATCGTTTTTGAGTCGCAAACTCTCCCGAAAATAAGCAAAAGCATCCTTCAAATACCCCTGTTCAAGGGTGAGAATGGCGAGATTCTTCCAAACATCAGGGGTGTCAAGCCCCGACTCAATCGATTTCTCATACCAAAGAGCTGCCTTTTGCCACTTTTTTTGGGCTGAGAATAGATGCCCCAAGAGATACCAAACCACATGCCGAACAAAACCAAGACGATGAAGATGCAAAAGCCACTGTTTTGCCTGATCGTAGGCAGCATTTTCAAAGGCAAGGCGGGAAGCCTCCCAAAGGATCCGTACATCAGAAGAGAGATGCCTCCAGAGACGTATTTTTGAAACCTCTCGTATCTTTTCCCATGCCTTCTCCTTGCTTTCCAAAAAAATCATATCAAGAAAAGCTTCCCTGTCGCCCAGATCATACTCATTCGACTCACTTCTCCCTTCAAGAAAAGCGCGGTAGCGAGCAGCCCGCTCACTTTCTCTTTGATAACCACATATCCCCTCCCAAATCCCCCTCTGCGACAAAAACTCCTCTATCCCCTTCTGGTGATAGTATCGCAAACGAAAGAGAGCAAAGATGCGTACAAAGAGATTGTCAGAGCCCAACATCTGATACAAACAGGGCTCAAGATCAAGCCACGATTCCTTTACCCAAAGATACCAGTAACGCACATAGAGCCCCACCCCCTCCCATAGTGGAGTCGCTTCCATAACCAAAGACAACTGTTTCCACTTCCCCAAAACCAGCCATACAAAAGCAAGATACTCCCTTGCGAGGGGATGCTTCTCAATTGAGAGTGATTTTTTAAGAAGCCGCTCTGCTCGAATATAGTCAGTCTTCTGAAGGGCGTCCATGGCCCGATGAAAAAAAGACCACTGTCCCATTGCTACACATCCCACACCTTCAAATACGCATGAATCACCACATCATTCTCCAGTGTTTGGGCATACCAGCGCTGAACCTGAAGAGTATCCAACCGATCATATCCCCTCCCCTCAAAAGGAGCTATTCCCTTTCCTCCCACAAGCTTTGGCCCAACAAATACCAGCACCTTATCAATGAAATCTCCGTGGAGCAAACGATACAAAAGCCTCCCCCCTCCCTCCACCATGAGAGAGGCAATCTTTTTTTCCTCTGCGAGTCGCCTCAACACCTCACCGAGAGGAATTTCTCCCTCTGAGGTTCCCATCTCCCACACCTCCTTGCCAGAAAGTCGCAAACGCTCTCCATACCCTGGCAAAACCAAAAAAAGCGTAGCATATGAATCCTTATAAACAAAGGCCTCCTCTGGTGTCTCCCCACGAGGATCAACAATCACCCGAAGAGGCTGACGATCCGACGACACCATACGCACGGTAAGCTGGGGATTATCCCTCAAAACAGTGCCAATACCAACCATCACCGCGTCCACCCGAGAACGAATATGGTGCACCAACCTTCTCGACGACTCCCCACTAATCCACTGCGAATCCCCTGTTGGAGTAGCAATCTGACCATCCAGCGTCATAGCATACTTGGCAGTGACATACGGCAAACCCACCTGAATATACTTAAAAAAGTCCTGATTAAGATCAAGGAGTTCACGATGGTAGTCATCAACAAGCACCACATCAATACCTGCCTCTCGAAGCAAGGCAATCCCCTTTCCCCTCACAAAGGGATTGGGATCAAGGCTCCCCACAAACACACGACGCACCCCCGCCCGAACCAAGGCTTCAGCACAGGATGGTGTGCGCTTTCCTGGATAGTCCACACAGGGTTCTAAGGTAACATAAACAGTCGCCCCACGTGCCCGTTCCCCAGCCTCCTGGAGAGCTACCACCTCAGCATGGGATTCACCCCATGGACGGGTCGCACCCTTGCCTACCACGCTACTATCCTGAACAAGAACACATCCCACGGCAGGATTGGGAGAGGTATGTCCCTTAACCTTCTCCGCTAGTTCCAAAGCTTCTCGAAAAAATTCTCTCTGATACATAAAAAATTTTTTTGTTTTGCCGATTTACTAATGCACAGCCTGTGCGTTAATGTGCAAAACTCCTCCTCCTTACCAAACATAACGCAGATATTGTTATTATAAGCGATTAGAAAAAAACTTTCAAATGAACCAAAAAAGGAGGTGGTCTAAGATACCAAAATAAAAAGATTTAGGGCGCTAAACTAAATCTTTCACATAAAAGAACTTAAAACAACAGTTAAAAACACGACGATGTGCAGGAAATGAAAAATGCCATCTCTCGTTAGCAAAAACACTTCGAGAGGAGTTGCAAACTCCTCAAAAACCACCTATAATAAGTGCAACAATAAAAAGAAACCAGAGCAGAAAAGAGGGGAGCGAAACGACATGTACATAACAAAGAAGGAGGCTCACTATGCAGCAGCTATGGAATGAGATCGCAGCAGAACTATCTCGGTCCTTCGACAGTGATCTCAACCGGGCTATTCTGGAGAAGATCCGTTTTAAGGAGATTCAAAACGATCGTCTCATTATTCTTGTTGCTCCTGATCCACTTACATCAGGGTGGTTTGAAGCCAATTATCGTCAAACTGCGGAAGCCATTGCTCAGCGTCTCACGGGCAAACTCTACTCCTTTAAAATTGAGATTGCACCAACCGAGGCTCTCTACCAAAAGAGTGTGGAACGGGTTTCTCTTTCCTCTCCCCAGTCACCGGCTTCAAACCTCAATCCAAAATACACCTTCGAACGCTTCGTTGTTGGTCCCAATAATGATTTTGCCCATGCTGCTGCCCTTCGGGTTGCTCAGCATCCTGGCACCAATTACAATCCCCTCTTCATTTATGGCAATGTTGCCTTGGGAAAAACCCACCTCATTCAGGCAATCGCCCACTACATCCTCACCCACTCACCCGAAAAAAAGGTGCGTTATGTCACCAGTGAGGTATTTGCCAACGAATTCATCGAATCCATCGCCAAAAAGAACACAGAACACTTCCGTTCCCGTTACCGCACCCTTGACGTCCTTATTATTGACGATATTCAGTTCTTCCAGGGGAAAGAAAGCACTCTCGAAGAATTTTTCCATACCTTCAATACCCTTCTCCACGAAAAGAAACAGGTTGTTTTTGCCTGCGATCGTCCACCTCAGCATCTCAAAAACATCAGCGACCGCTTAATCACCCGTTTTAACTCGGGTCTCACCATCAAGGTCGAAGTCCCCGATATGGAGACCCGTATTGCCATCCTCAAGCGCCGTGTCGAAGAAGAAAACATCGATGTGCCCACAGATGTTCTCCACTATATTGCTGAACACATTGATACCGATATACGAAACCTTGAAGGGGCTCTCACCAAGGTAATAGCCTACTCCAACCTCCGCAAAAAAGAAATCTCCCTCGACCTTGCCAAGGAGGTACTCCGAGACAAAATTCAGATGGAGGTTCCCAAGAATCTCACCGTTACCGACATCCAGAAAGCCGTGGCTCGTTACTTTGGTATCAACATCAACGACTTGAAGTCTGAGCGCCGTCTTGAGAACATCACCTATGCCCGTCAGATCGCCATGTACCTTGCAAAAGAACATACCAATCTCTCCCTCACCGAGATCGGTGGGCTCTTTGGGGGCAAAGCCCATACAACAGTGATGCGTTCTGCTGAAAAGATCGAAAAGATGATGAAAAGCCGCAAAAAAGTACGCCGAGAAATCGAAGAGATTATCGCCCTCTTCTACGAAGACAAAACCCCATCCAAAAAAGAAAAAGAAGAGGCTCTCTCGTGAGAGTCTCTCCTTCTCTCCAAAATCTTATTTGACGATAACCAAAAAATATGGTAAAATTATAGAGAAAGTATTTTAGATTTGTAGGCCTCCCTTACGATAAATAGGGAGGAGAGGTGATTATGCAAAAGAGACGTTGCGATCTCTGTGGACAACAGAAAGGGGGTATTGAGATTCAGGTCTACCGAGACCAGAAGCCTCAAAAGCTTTTCCTGTGCACGGAGTGCGCCCTCAAACTCCTTGAGAACAATTCCTTCTCCCAGGATCAGACCCTCAAGCTTGTCGAAGCCAATGGCAACGAGGTATTTCAGATGATCACTGAGATGCGTTCTCTCCTCAGTGAAATAGCTTCCCAGATTCACGCTATCGAAACACAAAAGTCCACTCCTACTCAAAAACAGTGTCTCTGTGGTCTCACCTATGAAGAATTCAAAGAGAGCGGTTACCTTGGATGCCCATGGTGCTATGAGACCTTCAGAGAGGATGTTGACAATCTCCTCCACGAAATCGAACGGGGATGTTCGCATCGAGGAATGATTCCACAACGATACACCTATCTCCTCATCGTTCAAAAGGAACTCGACTACCTCAAACGGCAACTCCAGCGTTTCGTTGCCCAAGAAGCCTACGAAGAAGCTGCACGTGTTCAACGAAAGATCAAACGCATCCTGAGCAAACACTCTGGGATGGAAAACATATGACATACATTTCCCTTCCACGTCAGGGAACAGGCCATCATGTACTTGACTCCTTTGTGTGGAGTTCGCGTTTACGATTCGCCCGCAATGTCGAAGGACGCACCTTCCCCTGGAGAATGTCAGAAAAGGAAGCCTTCGAGCTTGATACAAAGCTCTGTGAGGTTCTCTCGTCGCTTCTTCCCGAGAGTGTCTTTCTCCACAGCGAGGAGCTTGAATCAGAAGAAATCCTGAGGCTCTATGCCCGCCGACTCATCTCCCAAAACTTTGTCAAACAGGGACGTAGCTTTGGTTATGCTCGCGATGGCTCTTGGAGCATCATGCTCCTCGAGGACGATCATATTCGCCTTCAGAGCTGCGAAATGGGATACCGCATTCCTACCATGTTTGACACTCTCGTCCCTCTTTTAAGAAATATCGAACAGCATGTAGATTTTGCGTTCGACGAAAAACTTGGCTACCTCACATCCTCTCTTCTCAATGTCGGCACAGGAATGCGTATGTCTGCCCTCCTCAACCTTTGGGGGCTGAAACACACCAAAAACATCAATCCCATCATGGAGTATGCCAACAACATCAGCTACATGATCATCAACTTCATCAACGACGATTCAGACTGTCCCCTTTACTACTGTTTTAACTACTATTCCCTCGGCATGAGTGAACAGGAAATGCTCACAGAGTTTGAAGAGTTCCTCAAACGCATCTGGCTTATGGAAGAAGAGGCTCGAGAAAAGATTTTCTCTAATGATGAAGAAGCTCTTCACTACTACCTTGAATTACAGGACATCACAAAGTACAATTCCCTCTCGTATGAAGAAATGCTCTCTGCTCTGTGTACTATTGATGTATTTGAACAACGAGCCATCATTGATTTAGGGAAGAAAGATTCCCTTCGCATGCTTGCCTTCACCTACTCTGAGGACATGATGACCTACGACTACCAGATTGATCAGGAGGACGGTGATCACCTCAGATGGCGGGAAATGATAAAGATCCTCCACCGCATACGCCTTAAACCAATACTATCCCGAAGAGGAGCCCGAATATGAATGAATATTCCGATTTTACCCCTCGTGCTCAACGCATCATCACCATGTACACACAACAAGAAGCACGCCGTCTTTTTAGTGATCAGATTCTTCCCGAACATCTCTTTCTCGCCCTTCTGCGAGAAAACGATTCAGAGGCTGTCAAGATTATCGATGAATTAGGCCTCGATAGGGAAGATCTCATCCGCGAGGTTTCAACCATTCTCAAGAGCAAGAGTAATAACATCCTCACGATGGGAGGAATCCAGTACTCTCAGCGCTTCCGCCATATTCTCGCGTGGAGCAAAGAGGAGGCAAAGTCCTTTGGAAACAACACGGTGGGAACAGAACATCTCCTCATTGCTCTCTTCTACGAAAGTGATAACCCAGAGGCAATCATCCCCACCATTTTTGCCAATCGAGGCATTGAGATTGAGCAGATACGCCAAGCTGCCGCACAGGTGCTTGGATACGCAGAGACCGTGTTCACAACCAAAAAACGAAGCAAAACCCCTTTCCTCGACAAGTTCACCCGCAACCTCAATGCACTGGCAGAACAAGGAATGCTTGATCCCGTCATCGGCAGAGAAAAAGAGATTGAACGCCTCATTCAGATCCTCAACCGCCGTCAAAAGAATAACCCCCTCCTTGTGGGAGAGCCGGGAGTGGGGAAAACAGCCATTGTAGAGCAGGTTGCCCAGCTGATTGTCAAACACGAGGTGCCTCCAAAACTCCTTGGAAAACGTATTCTTTTGCTAGACCTGGGACTCGTCGTTGCAGGAACAAAATACCGTGGTGAATTTGAAGAACGAATGAAAAACATCATCAAAGAGGTAGAAGACTCCGAAAATGTCATTCTTTTCATCGACGAGATACACACTATCCTCGGAGCTGGAAACGCCGAAGGGGCTCTCGATGCCTCCAATATGCTGAAACCCGCCCTTGCCCGTGGAACACTCCGCTGTATCGGTGCCACAACCTTTGATGAGTATCGAAAACACATCGAAAAGGACAAGGCTTTTGCCCGACGTTTTCAAACCCTCGTGGTAGGAGAACCTTCTATCGAGGAAACCATTGAAATTCTCCAGCATCTCAAACCCCGCTATGAAAGTTTCCATCATGTCCAGTACACCGACCGCGCTATCGAGATGGCTGTACGACTTGCTGTCCGCTATATTCCCGACAGACACCTCCCCGACAAGGCCATTGATCTCCTCGATGAGGCTGGAGCCTACTGGGGAAGTAGCCTCTCCGAAAAGCCAGAAGAACTCCTCGCCCTCGAAAAAGAAATCGCCGAACTCGAGAGTCGTAAACAGCACCTTGTTCGCCAGCAAATCTATGAAGAAGCCGCCGCTGTTCGCGACACCCTCCAAAAGCTGAAAACCCAGTACGAGAAACAAAAATTCGATTGGCTTTCCCATCAGACCAAACGCCAGGCGATCATTGATCAGCGAGAGATTGAGTACGTTGTTGCCAATATGGCAAACATCCCCATTCATCGACTCGACAGTGACAAGGATCGAAAAAGATTTCTTACGATTGACACCTCCCTCAAAGAAGTGATCATCGGACAGGATGAGGCTATTGAACGTATCAGCAAAACCATCAAAAAGAATATTGCTGGTATCCGCAACCCCAACCGCCCCATTGGAAGTTTTCTTTTCCTTGGGCCAACCGGAGTGGGAAAAACAGCCCTCGCCAAGGCACTCGCTGAGTTTTTGTTTGGCTCAGAGAACGAACTCATTCGTATCGATATGAGCGAATATAGCGAAAAATTCAATGTCTCCCGCATGTTAGGAGCTCCTCCGGGATATGTGGGCTACGAACAAGGGGGAACACTCACCGAACAGGTACGCCGCAAGCCCTATTCGATTATCCTCTTCGATGAGATCGAAAAAGCTCATCCCGACGTCTACAATGTCCTGCTGCAAATCCTGGATGAAGGCCGTATCACGGACAGCCTGGGAAACACCATCAACTTCAAAAACACTGTTATCATTATCACCTCCAACCTCGGCACACAGTTTTACACCAATCAGGAGATGATGGGATTTGGCAATCAAACGAGCCGTCAGGACTCTCTCAAAAACAAAGTACTTACCGAGATTAAACAATTCTTCAAACCCGAGTTTCTCAACCGTATTGATGATATTATCATTTTCCAGCCGCTTGCTGAGAAAACCCTCGAGAAAATTGCAGAAAAATTCATCAAACAGTTGGAGAATGAACTTGCCAACAACAACCTCACACTCTCTGTAAGCCCTGCCGTAATTGAGCATATTGTGCGTGTAGGCTATGAACCAAAGTATGGGGCTCGTTCCCTCTCTCGTGCCATATCAAACCTCATCGAAGAACCACTTGCTGAACAGCTTCTTCTCCAGGATGCCCATATTGCAGCGAATATTCCACGAGAGATTGTCATTGACCTCGTCAATAAGAGTATTTCTATTCAAATACGCCCCCAATCAGAGCCCAAGTCTCAAAAACGAAAAAAAACATCCGTGAAACGATGATATTTTGAGGAGGATAGAGTTATGCAATTTCCAAGAAGTAGCGGTATACTGCTTCATATCTCTTCACTTCCCAACCGCTATGGTATAGGAAGTATGGGAAAAGAGGCATACCAGTTCGTAGACTTTCTTGTCATGGCAAGGCAAAAACTCTGGCAGGTTTTCCCTCTTGGACCGACGGGATACGGGGATTCCCCCTATCAGTGTTTTTCCGCCTTTGCCGGTAATCCCCTACTCATCGATCTTGAAAAACTCGTTGAGGATGGTTTCCTCTCCCGTAAAGACTTAGAAAAAGCCCCTGAATTTCCTGAAAATAAAGTTGACTTTGGAGCAGTTATCAACTTCAAGTTCCCGCTTCTCCGCAAAGCCTATGAGCAATTCAAAGAAAAAGCCGAGAAGCAACCACTGCTCAGAGAAAAGTTTGAACGCTTCTGCGAAAACAACCAAGCCTGGCTTGACGACTTTGCCCTTTTCATGGCACTCAAAGAAGAATTCGGTGGCAAATCATGGTTGGAATGGGACAAGGATGTACGTTTTAGAAAGCCTGATGTCCTCAAAGCCTACCAGCTGAAACTCAGCGACAAGATAGAATTTCAAAAATTCCGCCAGTATCTCTTTTTCAACCAATGGCATGATCTTCGTGCGTACGCCAACAAAAATGGTGTCAAAATTGTTGGTGATATTCCCATTTTCGTAGCCATGGATAGTGCCGATGTGTGGAGCCATCCCGAACTCTTTTATTTCAGTCCTGATCTCAAACCCACCAAGGTTGCTGGTGTTCCACCTGATTACTTCAGCGCAACAGGCCAACTCTGGGGCAATCCCCTTTACAACTGGCCTGAACACCAGAAGACCAACTTCCAGTGGTGGACCAGCCGTGTCGCATCCATGCTTGATCTCGTGGATATCATCCGTATTGACCACTTTAGAGGATTTGCAGGCTACTGGGCTATTCCCTATGGTGAACCAACAGCTGTCAATGGGCAGTGGGAAAAAGCACCGGGAATGGAACTCTTTACTGCTATTGAACATGCTCTTGGAAAGCTTCCCATTATAGCCGAGGATCTCGGTGTTATCACACCCGATGTAGTAGAACTCCGTGACCACTTCCAGTTCCCCGGCATGAAGGTTCTCCAGTTTGCCTTCGATTCCAATGAGGAGAACGATCATCTCCCCCATCAGATTGTCCCCAACTCGGTGATCTACACAGGCACCCATGACAACGACACTTGTCGTGGCTGGTTCGAAAAAGCCAAACCAGAAGACAAACAGTTCGCTCTTCACTACCTCAAGAGCAACGGCAAAGAAATATGGTGGGATTTCATCCAGACAGCATGGGCATCGGTAGCTCGTATTGCTATTGCTCCGATGCAGGATATCTTAGGTCTCGGCTCCGAAGCCCGCATGAACTTCCCCGGTGTGGCTTTCGGTAACTGGCAGTGGCGTTGTCGAAAACAAGACCTCAAACCGCAACTTGCCCACCGACTCGCCCAACTCACAAAAATCTACGGAAGATAATAACCATCGAAAGAAAAAGGCGCTGCTTAAGCAGCGCCTTTTTTTGTCTTTAGCTTACTTTTTGGCGGGCTTTGGTTTATTCTCTCCCACAAGCTTCACGACACTCTGATTCTTAAACACATATACTCCCTCAGGATGAACGGCCATACCTTGAACATCCTTTCCAGCGTTGTAAGACCAGAGTTCCTTTCCATCCCTACCCAATGCCTGAAGTTTACCTGCACTATCCAGCACATAGAGCGTCTTTTTATCTATCTGGAGAGATACTACAGTACCATTCACAATGAGCTTGTTCACCACATTACCGGTAAGCATCCTCAGAGCTATTACCTGGTTCTTGTTGATCACATACATCACTTCCCCTACCACAATAGGTTTCACTTCAAATGTCACACCCGGCAAGTCCTTTTCCCAGAGGACATCACCCCTCTCGGCATTACAACCAATGAGCTTACCCTGAACAGGGAGAACCACCACACGCTTGTCTCCCACAACCACAGAAGAGAGCGGCAAGACAAAGCGTTTTCCAAGATCCTTTTTCCAGAGCTCGCGGTTCTCCACGGTATCATACCCCACAACCGTACCATTCTCTAAGGCATAAACAAGGAGCCTATTATCCACCATGGTAGGAGTACTATAAATCTGCCCAGCGGCATCGATTGTCTGAATCGTTTCACCGTTTTCCTGGTTCAAAAGACACACCTTGCCCTGCACAATACCAACAAGAAGCGCCTTCGGGGTCAAAGCAAGGCCAACCCATGCAGGGGTTTTGCCCAGTTTAGAAGACCATCGCAGGTTGCCACTGTAATCATAGCAATAAATCACCCCATCATCATCACGGGTAAAGAAAGCCCGAGGAGATGTTACCAGCGGAAATTCATAGGTGGTTCCCTTTCCAACCGTAATACTCTTGATAACCTCGCCGGCAGCATTCATTATCACAATACGATTATCCACAGCCGAAACAATACGATCATTTGCCACATCGCCACGGAGAACCACCATCATCATGCCAGAAACCTTTTCACTAAACGGCTTTTCCCAGAGCATATCACCCGGCTTGAGGGTAGGTTTTTCCACTTTTTGAGGAGGAGTTACTGCAACCTCATTGGTGGGCTGTGCCTCTTGTACTATGAGAGCATTGGTATTGCTCTCAACAACCACCTCGCTCTTTTTGAGGGTAAAGGCAACATTGGTTTCCTTCACAAGCGTCAATTTAGCGGTGAGAGGCTCATAGCCCTCCTTCTCAATACTAAGCGTATAGGTCTTCTCACCATCAAGCACAACCGAAAGAGGAGTCTTGCCTTTGATTTCACCGTTAACCGCAACATCAGCCCCTGCAACATCTGTGGTAATACTTATCCGAACAGCCTTTCGACTCACTGGTTCCTTTCCTTCAACCTTCTGCAGGATAGCCTTTGCCTCCTCTGTTATTTGCTTCTTCTCCACAGCGAGAGCTACCAGAGAAGTATTGGCATCAGCATTGGTAGGAGAAGTCACCCCCGTTTCTTTAACAAATTCTTTCTTCACAGTAGTCACAACCTCATCCACCTTTTCCACAGTGAGAGGTCCTTCCTCCTTAGACTTCGTTGTCACAACCTCTGCCACCTTATCGTTTATCTTCTCCACAACAGTCTTGGGAAGTACTGCTTCTTCATTTGCCGTAATCTCAACAGGAGCTGCCACCGTCTTCTTAAGCTCTTCGTAGGCCTTTTCATCAAGAAGGGCATTGGTTTTTGCCTCTTCAAGGCTGGTTATCTTTGGAGCAAGAGCCACCTTACCCTCAGAAACAGCAACCCTTGTATCCCCTTCTTCGGTCACCGTCACCATAAACACGGTTCCACGAACAGCTGCCACAGCAGTAGAAGACTCAACCTCAAACACCTCTCCCTCTTTCAACTTCTTGGGCTTCAACCCCATAATGCCCTTGTCCACATGAATCCGAGCCTGAAGGGCATCGTCCTGGTTCACCAGCTTGCTCACAAGAATCTCTGTGTTCCCCTCCAAACGATACACGCCCTTCTCCACAATCTGAAGTTCACAGGCAGAATCAGGGCCTGTGCGGAGCGTATCTCCCATCTCCACTACATCCTCGACGGCAACCTCTTTCCATTTATCCGAGCCCATCTTTTTGATCTGAACATCGCCAATCGTCATGGTAACGAGAATGGCTTCCCCCTGAGCGATCTTGTTCATCTTCTGATACTGAAACAGCCAATTCATGCCCACAATACCAGCCACAACGAGAACTACAAGTAACCCTCCAACAATCGCCATTCGCAAACCTGAGCGTTTCATACCCACCTCCTTTCCTTCTACATAATCACGATAACGACTCCACACCCCCTCCGGGTTTCCCTTCCAATCAAAAAACGCACCTTCGCGCAGTTGCTTCTCCAACAGGGAAAAATCACCCTTCACCATACTATACTACCCTTCCTTCCCATACTTCTTCAAGAGATCTATCGCCTGATTCATACGATTGTGAACCTGCCGTACGGAGATCTGAAGAAGCTTTGCGATCTGTTCAAACTCCATTTCTCCAAACACCCTCAGAATCACAACCATACGGATCTTTTCTGGGAGTCTGTTTATAATACGCTGAAGGTTATCCTGAAAGTGAAATTTTTCAAAGAAATTTTGTTTTTCTTCTGAAACTGTCTCAGCTATTTCCTCAATGTCACTATAGCTATGCCGCTTTTTATCTCGAAATTTGTCCTTAACCGCATTGAAAACAATCCGCATAAACCACACCGAAAAGTTCAAATCCCTACGAAATTGATCCACATGAACCAAAAGCTTAAAAAATGCATCCTGCACTGCATCCTCTGCCTCAAAGCGATCCAAACCATAAAAACGAGCAAGATTATACGCACGCTGATAATATCGCAGATAGACAACATCAAAAAGTTGTCTCATAGAATCATCAAGCGGATTACGTTTTTTTATCTCCTGTATCCGTTCCACTAACTCTTCATCAGAAAGACCTTCAAATCTCATTGTACAACCTCTTATCGTTTTATCGGCTGTTCAGAAGCAAAAAGTTTACTAGTCAAAAATTATACTGTACAAACCCCACCATCATTTTCAGTGTGTCCCATGCCTGAACCTCATATCCCCACCTCATAGAACCAACAAAGAAGGTACTCCGCTGCCAGACACGCAAAGACGATTGCCAGAAAGCACTGCCCCATCCCCACCAACCAACCATACCACCAGCCACAAGGAATCGCCAATTCCCAAATCGAAAGAAAAAGTCTCCACTCCCCTGCACCACCAGATAATCATCTTGAACATCAAAATCCGAGAGAGAAGCCCCTTCTTTATACACACTTACATACACCCCACCAAAATGAAACCAAACCGGCAAGGCAATATAACTTCCCAAAAAACCAACCCTCCAGCCAAGAGATCGTTGAGTATAGGGAAAATAACTTACCTCTCGATTTTCCACACGACGGACACCCGCCTTTTCACCCACACCCGTCGGAAGTTGAATCCCTCCGAGCATCATCAGCTCACCTCCAAGCCTTTCCTCACGCCACACCACGCCACGAAAATTAACCGTCACATCCCCAAAAACAAAATCGGCAGCACTCCAGTGCCAAATATAGGTACCGATGTCAACACTTGCATCTCCCGTCGGACTATAGAAAAAATCCAATCGATGAAGCCAAAGAACAGGAGAAAATTCCACTCCCCCTGTTGTATACCGAATACACCACTGATTCTCTCCCCCACGATACGGAGAAAAAGAAAAAAAAGGGAGCATGCTACTCCAAAGAGAAACAGCTCCCCACATCAGTCCACAGAGAACAAAATAAGCCCTCGATGCCATCATCCAACATGCTTCTTAGCAAGAGCAACTAGCTCTTTCATGGCATCAGGATTCTCAACAGCAAGATTTGCCAAAGCCTTGCGATTGAGCGTCACATTTGCCTTGCGAAGCCCTTCAATGAAGCGATTATAGGTCATTCCTTCCCCGCGAACAAAGGCGTTGATACGAACAATCCACAACGAGCGAAAATCCCTCTTTCTGAGCTTTCTGTCGCGGTATTCATACGCCATAGCGTGCATGACAGCTTCTTTGGCTACCTTGATACGCAGCTTACGAGCGCCATGAAAACCCTTCGCTCTTTTGAGAATCTTTTTGTGTCTCTTATGCCGGACCACACTTGTAGAAACTCTCATATATTTCCTCCACTACTCACTCTTAGAGATATGGCACCATTCTCTCAATCCGAGAAACATCTCCACTGTATACAGGAGCCTTTCCACACAAACCTCGCTTCTGTTTTGAAGATTTGTGTGTCAAAAGGTGTCTTCTATAGGCCTTTGACCTCAAAAGTTTCCCTGTCCCGGACTTTGAAAAACGTTTTGCTGCCGATTTCTTTGTCTTCAGCTTGGGCATAAAGGTCCTCCATTTATTTTTTTGTCTTAGGGTTCAATACAAACACAATATTCTTCCCTTCAAGTTTGGGCGGCTTATCAGGAGTTCCCCAATCCTTCATAACCTCCACAATTTTGTTGGCAAGCTCAAATCCAATCTCCGTATGGACAAGCTCTCGCCCCCGGAAACGAATAGTTACCTTTACTTTATCACCAGCACTCAGAAACTCCTGCATCTGCTTCGCACGATAGGAAAAGTCGTGGTCAGCAATCTTTGGCTTAAACTTCATCTCTTTGACTTCAATCACCTTCTGGTGTTTCTGAGCTTCCTTGGCCTTTTTTTCCTTTTGGTACAAAAACTTGCCATAGTTAATCAACTTACACACAGGAGGCGTCGCCTGGGGAGCAATCTCCACAAGATCAACACCAGCTTCCTCCGCCTTGGCCAAAGCCTCTTTGAGAGGAACAATACCTAACTGTTCACCCGACTCCGATACCAACCGCACCTCTTCGGCGGTAATTTCTTCGTTGATACGGAGCTTTTCTTCCTTCGTGCTAATACAAAACCTCCTTTTATTCTCTTTTTGAGAAATGTATTGTAACACAAAATTCGAAAAAAATCAAACAAAAACCTCCTTATTCAAGCCCAGGAAAACGATTTTCTTCTTGAAGTCGTTTCACAAAAGCATGAAGGGGCATGCTTCCCAAATCTCCTGCTTCTCGCTGCCTCAAAGAAACCGAATTCTCAGCAAGCTCCTTCTCTCCCACCACAACCATATAGGGAAGTTGTTCCAACTGCGCCTGTCGAATCTTGTAGCCCAGCTTTTCGTTTGAGAGATCCACGGAAACACGAATGCCCGCGCGTTGCAGTTCTTTCTTCACGCCGATGGCATACTCAACAAACCGATCCGAAACAGGAAGCACAGCTACCTGCACAGGAGCAAGCCAAAAGGGAAATTTACCGGCATAGTGCTCAATGAGAATAGCGATAAACCGTTCCAGACTCCCCAAAATAGCGCGATGAAGCATGATAACCCGATGGGGTTTACCATCCTCTCCAACATAGGTGAGATCAAACCGCTCTGGGAGATTCATATCAAGCTGAATGGTACCACACTGATGGGTTCTTCCGAGCGCATCCTTGAGATGGTATTCAATCTTGGGACCATAAAACGCTCCCTCCCCTTCCTGAATGGTGTAGGAAACACCACTCTCCTCAAGGGCAGCCTTGAGACTATTTGTTGCCAGTTCCCACTGCTCATCACTTCCCATCGACTTTTCAGGACGGGTAGAAAGTGCCGTAGAATAACTAAACCCAAACGTGCGGTATACCGTATCCACAAGCTGGATTGTTTCCCGCAAAGCATCTTTCAAGGTTTCTGGTGTGGTAAAAATGTGGGCATCGTCTTGGGTAAAGCCACGCACTCTCAGAAGCCCCTGCAAAACACCCGAACGCTCATAACGATGAACCTTGCCAAATTCTGCCACACGAAGTGGGAGATCGCGATAGGAGTGCAACTCTTCTTTATAAAGAAGCATACCTCCGGGACAGTTCATCGGCTTGATGGCATAGTTTTCACCATTCTTCTCAAGAAAAAACATGTTTTCTTTGAAGTTTTCCATGTGTCCAGAGATTCGCCAGAGATCATCCTTGAGCATGGTAGGTGTTTCCACTTCAACATACCCCAACCGACGCTGATGGGCACGCATAAACTCAATAAGGGTATTCTTCAATTCAACACCCTTGGGCTTCCAGAAGGGAAGACCCGGCCCCTCTTCATGAAAGCTAAAAAGTCCAAGTTCCTTCCCAAGTTTACGATGATCTCGCTTTTTCACCTCTTCAAGGAAATGGAGGTATTTTTCCAACTCATCTTTAGTTGCAAAGGCCGTCCCGTAGATACGGGTCAACATAGGATTTTTCTCATCCCCACGCCAGTAAGCTCCCGCTGTATGCAGAAGACGAAACGCCTTAAGAAAACGAGTATTAGGAAGATGGGGTCCACGACAGAGATCCACAAACTCCCCCTGCCGATAGAAGGAAAAGGTATCCCCTTCAAGATCAGCAATAATCTCTGCCTTGAAGGATTGGTTGGACTGCTTTGCCCAGGCAAGGGCTGCCTCACGAGTCATCTCTTCTCGCACAACCGGGAGCTTCTCCTCCACAATCTTCTGCATCTCTGCCTCAATTTTGGGGAGATCCTCATCCCCTATAGGACGAAGAAACAATATATCATAGTAAAAACCATTCTCAATGGTAGGTCCCACTCCAAGCTGAGCCCCCGGATACAAACGAAGCACTGCCTGTGCCATCACATGTGAGGCTGTATGCCGCATAATATCCAGCCCCTCGGAGGAATCAAGCGTCACCAATTCTACTGTATCTGTTGATGAAAGGGGTGTTGAGAGATCGACAAGGTTGTCCCCCCGTTTCATCGCAATCACACGGGAAAGAATCTCGGCAAGCCCACTTTTAGTGGCCTCATCCTGATGTTCCTTGTAGTACTTGAGAATCCCAAAGCCATCGGTTGCCTCACAAGAAAGTTTCTGACCTTTGTAAAGCACATTCATACTCATTCTCCTTTCTCACAAAAATGGTGTCTCTATAGTATAACACAACGTAAAAAAAAAAGAAAATTTTTCCATTGAAAGCAAGCGACTAGCAAGTTCGTCGTCTAACGTTTTAGGCGGGATTTTTCCTTTTTCACCTTTGCAGCTTCATGTCTTCTTTCAAGATCGCTACACCATGAACCACCATGAATAAAGCTTTTCTTTCTCAAAAAAGATAGGGAAAATAAAAAAAGCTCTCGACACCTACTTTCCCCCATACGGAGTATCATCGGCGACGGAGGGCTTAACTTCCGGGTTCGGAAT